>Ga0073908_1000122_pt1 | contig 118714 bp, 103 predicted proteins | sample MucameincwithD2O_FD_65484 | JGI IMG/M metagenome (GOLD analysis project Ga0073908, IMG submission 65484) | Mouse cecum microbial communities from Vienna, Austria - Mucus amended microcosms incubated with D2O | ecosystem: Host-associated > Mammals > Digestive system > Large intestine > Cecum... | reverse complement strand
GCCCAACTCGGGGAGTTTTGTAGTATCTAAGAAAAGATACAAAAACATGGCTCCTTGGTCAAGCGGTTAAGACATCGCCCTTTCACGGCGGTAACACGAGTTCGATTCTCGTAGGAGTCATTTAGTTATAATGCTGAAGCAGACGGCAGAAAATAGTTTGCCGATGTGGCTCAATTGGCAGAGCAGCTGATTTGTAATCAGCAGGTTATCGGTTCGAGTCCGATCATCGGCTTCTTGGACCTTTAGCTCAGTTGGTTAGAGCAACCGGCTCATAACCGGTCGGTCCTGGGTTCGAGTCCCCGAAGGTCCACTTTAAATTTAATAGTTTTGGCCCAGTGGCTCAGTTGGTTAGAGCGCCGCCCTGTCACGGCGGAGGTCGAGAGTTCGAGTCTCTTCTGGGTCGTTTTTTAGGGGCATAAAGCCCCGATTTCTATTTGAATATTTATTTAATATGTAAATTATTTGCCGCAGTGGCGGAACTGGCAGACGCCCGGGACTTAAAATCCCGTGGGTAGTGATACCCGTACCGGTTCGATCCCGGTCTGCGGCATAAAAAAAGGCTTAGACAATATAGTTGTTTAGGCCTTTTTTGCTTCTTAAAGTGGCCCTGGTTGCGTTTTTCTTTGACAAAATGAGGAAATTCATGTATAGTAGTAAAATAAAAACAGTATGATACCTAGAAAAAGCAACCAGAGAGGTGAGAAAAATTAAAAGAAAAGCTAAAAAACTTCTGTTTGTAGCCATAATGCTTTTGAGTATGCTTGTACTATCCGGGACGATACAGGTGTCAGCAGCAGGGACGAATGTGGTGAAATCAGCGCAGAAAGTATCTGGAGGCAAGTGGGTAGGAAAGAAATATAAGTTTTCAAATGGACGTTATGCGAAGAATAAGTGGTTGAAAATTGGGAGCAGTATTTACCGTTTTGACTCAAAAGGAAAACGCGTTACTGGTTGGATCAAATATCAGAACCAGAAATACTATGCAGCGTCTAACGGAAAGCTGTATGTAAAAAAGTGGTTGAAAAAGAGCGGCAAATATTATTATTTCAAGAGTACCGGCTGTATGGCGAAGAATGAGATGGTCTCTTATGGCGGTAAGTATTACTACGTGAATGGTTCTGGTGTGCGTGTGAAGTCCGCGTGGGTGACTTACAAAGGAAAACGGTATTACTTGGATAAAAATGGAGTGCGCCTGCAGAAAACATGGATCAAATACAAAGGCAAATACTACTATGTAGATAAGAATGGCGTAAAGGCTGTTAACAAATGGGTTGGAGACTATTACGTTGGCCCCAAAGGGGCGCGAAAGACAAACTGTATCGTGGACGGTTATCATATTGGGGCAGATGGCAAGCGAGGAGAAAAGGTATTTGACGGCAACTATATTTTCGTCGGTGACTCAAGAATGGAAGAGATGAAAAATGTAGTCGGTACAACGGATGTGACCTATATCGCAAAGATTGGCAGTGGCTTTGAATGGCTGCAAAGTGAAGCTGGTCCGCTTTTGGAGACGTATTTAAGCGCAAAGCCGGATGTTAAAGTGGTTTTAGCTTTTGGGGTTAATGATTTGGGGAATATTGATCGTTATATTGAATATTATCAGGAACTGATAAGAAAATACCCCCAGACAAAATTTCATTTCATTTCAGTCAACCCGGTAGATGAAGCAAAATGTCAGCAACACGGATACAAGGTGACGAACGCGCAGATTGTTGAATTTGACAAAAAATTGCGTTTGACGATTGGTGAGCCGCCTTATATCAATACGTATAAATTCGTAAAATCCAGAGGTGTCGATACCAGGGATGGGCTTCATTACGAGGCAAAAGTATATACGGATCTTTATAATTTTATCATGAGTAAAATCGGATAGACTTTCAGGGGGCTGTTGTAAAATAGCGGAACCATACAATATAGGTCATAGATGTAAACAGCATCGAAAAGATATATTGTAGGAACGCGGTATTTTACAACAGCTCCTTTAAGATTGGCGGCAAGTCTCAGTTTTTCAACTGAAAATTCTTTTTACAGGAGAAAGGGAAATGATTTCGGTAACAGGTGTAACCGAGAACATCCTGTTGAGAAGCTTGCGGCATGTTGTCCACCATCTGGGCTATTTTCTGGGAGGTAGGATTCGTACATAGGTAGCTATCTATGCCGCGAATCAGATAATCGGTGGATACGTGATACAGCTCGGCGAGTGTAACAAGAATTTCCAATGATGGAGTTCGAATTCCGTTTTCGTAGTTACAGTAGGTGGCACGCTGGATTTTGAGTAGTTGGCCAAGCATTTCCTGTGTGTATCCTGCAGCCTGGCGCTGTGTGCGCAGGCCGGAAATGAGTGTTTTAGTAATCTGATCTGTCATGATAGACCTCCCGTAAATAAAAGATAAAAAGTTGAATTTGAGAATGCTACCGCCTGGAAAGGCGGCGCATATTTTCTGATATATAAAAATAACGGATTAGCGAGAAAAAGATTACGGGATTTGACAAATTTTTTGTAAAAAAATATAAAAAATGCATTTGAAGCAGAAAAATATCGTTGATATCCCTGATTTTAAAGGTGTTATGATAAGGACCATTTCGAAACAGTACTGAGAAAAGAATTATGGTATGCTTTCTCGAAGGTGACATCTGCTCCGAACCATGATGGCGGCATGAAGTTGTCCGCGGAGGCTTTATCCGGGAATTCTACTTCGGCAAGCAACAGTCCGTCAAATTTGCCTTCGAAAATGTCCAGTTCGGCATTTCGTCCATTGGGAAGCGGAATCACGTATCTTTTTTTTGTAATGATATTTCCGTCCGCTTTGGTGAGAAGATGATAATAGCCTTCTTTTGTGAGCGGAAGATTGTATTCTTCCCGTTCCATCATTCCTTTTCCTTTCCAGGTAAGGATATAGTCGTCGTCCTGACGTCTGATACGTACAACTGGTTCCGTACAAAGATAAGCCTGTTCAATGAGATGACAGGTATATTGTTCCAGGTGTTCGGGGACAGTTTTGATTAAAAATTTTTTTTCTATTTCCATTCCTTTCATTGCAGCACATTCTCCTTTGCTGATAATTTATTGTTTCAAGTGTAACACAGTTTTTGAAAAGGGAAAAGGGGAACTGCGTATTGATTTTCAGGCGCTGCTCTGTTAAACTTTAAAATGAAAAAAGGTGCCGTAGAATGGCAATAATAGAAAAAATGATATGGAGGTGTGAGAAGATGAACAAAGTATTTGTTTTTTTTGCAGATGGGTTTGAAGAGATCGAAGGACTCATTGTTGTAGATATATTAAGAAGAGCAGATGTGACCGTGGAAATGATCTCTGTGACAGGAAAAAAGGAAGTGACAGGGAGTCATGGGATAACCGTGAAAGCAGATTTTTTGTTTGAGGAAACTGATTTTGCGCATGCATCCATGTATGTTTTGCCAGGAGGGATGCCGGGGACAAAATATCTGGGAGCACATGAAGGACTTGCAAGTCTTTTGAGTTCTGCCGGGACAGAAGGAAAAAAAGTGGCGGCAATCTGTGCAGCTCCGAGTGTTTTGGGAGATCTGGGACTTTTAAAAGGACATCGGGCGGTCTGCTATCCGGGATTTGAGGAGCGTCTTACGGGTGCCCAGGTGACGGATGAAGAAGTTGTTGTATCCGGCGATGTAATTACGAGCCGTGGGATGGGAACTGCGATTCCTTTTGCACTTGCCTTGGTCGGTGAGCTCAGAGATCAGAAAACCGCGGATGAGCTCGGGAACAGTATCATATGGAGAGGATAAGAAAAAAATACTGGCGTTTTTATATACAGTGTGTTATACTGTGTTAATGACTGCAAATGGGTAAAAATGGCGGTTCCAGAGAGATTTGTGAAACAGAATTAAGGAGGAATACGGTACAATGGGTGTACAGGTAGAAAAACTGGAAAAAAATATGGCGAAGCTTACGATCGAAGTTTCTGCTGAAGAATTTGAAGCAGCACTGGAGAAAGCTTATCAGAAAAATAAAGGTAAAATTACACTTCCGGGTTTCCGTAAAGGAAAAGCTCCGCGCAAGATGATTGAAAAAATGTATGGTGTGGGCGTTTTTTATGAAGACGCTGCAAATGAGCTTATTCCGGGCGCTTATTCAAAGGCAGCACAGGAATGTGGGGAGAATATTGTTTCTCAGCCGCAGATTGATGTGACTCAGATTGGGAAGGGACAGCCATTTATCTTTACAGCAGAAGTTGCTCTGAAGCCGGAGGTTACCCTGGGCGAGTATAAGGGACTGGAAGTAGAGAAGAGTGAAATCGCTGTTTCAGAAGAGGAAGTAGAGAAAGCAGTAGACAAGGAACGCGAGAATAATGCAAGAATGCTTGATATCGACGACCGTGCAGTAGAAAACGGCGATATGGTTAAGCTTGATTTTGAGGGCTTTGTTGACGGTGTTGCATTTGCAGGTGGCAAGGGTGAGGATTACCCGCTGACAATTGGTTCCGGAAGCTTTATTCCGGGATTTGAGGAGCAGCTTGTTGGTGCAAAGATCGGCGAAGATGTGGAAGTAAATGTAACCTTCCCGGAAGAGTATCATGTAGAAGATCTGAAAAGCAAGGCAGCTGTATTCAAATGCAAGGTAAATGAGATTAAAGTAAAGGAGCTTCCGGAGGCAGACGATGAGTTTGCAAAAGATGTTTCCGAATTTGATACGCTTGCAGAGTACAAAGACGACATTCGCGCAAAACTGCTTGAGCGGAAGGAAAAAGAAGCAAAGCGTGCAAAAGAAAATAAAGTAGTAGAACTGGCTGTTGCCAATGCGTCAATGGATATTCCGGATGCTATGGTGAATGAGCAGGTAAGACGTATGGCAGAGGACTTCTCAAGAAGACTTCAGTCTCAGGGCCTTACGATGGAACAGTACATGCAGTTCACGGGTATGACAGCGGACAAGTTGCTGGAGCAGATGAGACCGGAAGCGTTGAAGAGAATCCAGAACAGTCTGGTACTGGAAGCGATTGCAAAGGCAGAAAATATTCAGGTGAGCGAAGAGCGTCTGGATGAAGAATATGCAAAGATGGCGCAGCAGTACAAGATGGAAGTAGAAAAGATCAAAGAGATCATGGATAGCTACGCAAAAGAACAGATGAAGAACGACCTGGCTATTCAGGCAGCTGTTGAGATGATCACAGAGGCCGCAAAGGAAGTAGAAGCAGCTAAGGCCGAGTAAGATATAATATCCGGATACACCATGGGCTGTATCCGGACTATTTTCAGACAGGGAGGAATTGGAGCATGAGCCTTGTACCTATGGTCATTGAACAGACCGGAAGAGGAGAACGTTCTTACGATATTTATTCCAGATTGCTGAACGACCGGATTATTTTCCTTGGAGAAGAAGTGAATGATGTAAGTGCGAATCTGGTTGTTGCACAGCTTCTGTTTCTGGAATCCGAGGATCCGAACAAAGATATTCAGCTTTATATTAACAGTCCGGGCGGCGTAATATCCGCAGGGATGGCGATTTATGATACAATGCACTATATTAAATGCGATGTTTCCACGATCTGTATGGGAATGGCAGCCAGTATGGGAGCATTTCTGCTGGCAGGAGGTACGAAAGGAAAGCGTTATGCTCTGCCGAACGCAGAGATTATGATTCATCAGCCTTCCGGCGGTACACAGGGTCAGGCTACGGATATTAAGATTATGGCGGACAAGATCCTTCAGACAAAGAAGAAATTAAATGAGATGCTTGCTGCCAATACAGGACAGCCGTATGAAGTGATCGCAGCTGATACAGAGCGTGATAACTGGATGTCGGCGGAGGAAGCGAAAGCTTACGGACTGATTGATGAAATTATCGCGCCGCGATAAGGTGTATATTATGGGGCTGTTACGCAGGAAAATCGTAACAGTCCCGCTGTGGTTCATTAGATTATTTAAGGAGTGGGAAAATGCCTGGCAAAAACGGAGAAAAGATCAGATGTTCTTTCTGCAACAAGACAGAGGATCAGGTCCGCAAATTGATCGCGGGACCGAATGGGGTATACATTTGTGATGAATGCGTTGAAATCTGTTCAGAGATTATTGAGGAAGAACTGGATGCGGATGCTCTTGAGGAGGATACAGAGATTAATCTGCTCAAACCCATGGAGATCAAAGCATTTCTGGATGAATATGTGATTGGACAGGATGAGGCGAAAAAAGCGCTTGCAGTAGCCGTATACAATCACTATAAGAGAATCACCGGCAGTAAGTATCTGGATGTAGAGTTGCAGAAAAGTAATATTTTGATGCTGGGGCCAACAGGTTCCGGAAAGACGATGCTGGCACAGACGCTTGCGAGGCTTTTAAATGTACCGTTTGCAATTGCAGATGCAACTGCACTGACGGAGGCAGGATATGTTGGAGAGGATGTGGAGAACATTCTTCTCAAAATTATTCAGGCTGCAGATTATGATATTAAAAAAGCAGAGTATGGTATTATCTATATAGATGAGATCGATAAAATTACCAGAAAGTCTGAGAATGCATCCATTACAAGGGATGTATCGGGAGAGGGTGTTCAGCAGGCACTTCTGAAGATTCTGGAAGGAACCGTGGCATCGGTGCCGCCGCAGGGTGGGCGCAAACATCCACATCAGGAGCTGTTGCAGATTGATACGACCAATATTTTGTTTATCTGTGGCGGAGCATTTGAAGGAATTGATAAGATTATTGGAACACGTCTGGACAAGAAGGGAATCGGATTTAATTCAGAGCTTACTGAGAAGGATAAAAGAAATGTCGGAGAAATTTTGAAAAAGGCCCTTCCGCAGGATTTTATAAAATTTGGTATGATTCCGGAATTTGTGGGACGTGTGCCGATTGTGGTATCTCTTGATGAATTGGATAAGGATGCGCTGGTTCGAATTTTGACAGAGCCGAAAAATGCTATTGTGAAGCAGTATCAGGGACTGTTTGGTTTGGATGATGTTGCGCTTTCGTTTACACCGGAGGCAATTGAGGCGATTGCAGAAAAAACGATCAAGAGAAAGACGGGGGCCAGAGGTCTGCGCGCCATTATGGAGCGTGCGATGCAGGACTTGATGTATCGGATTCCGTCAGATGATACGATTGAGACATGTCTTGTGACAAAGGAAACCATTGACGGAAGCGGAGAGCCGGAGCTCACGTATCGGGAAATTCCGATTGGACGGAGAAAACGTAGAATCGGAATGATGGAGGAGACTGCATAAAAGACAGCCTCGTATCAGTGATGAGGAAATTATGAACGAAGTGAAAAGAAGAATGCCTGCAATACCATTGCGGGGGCTTACCGTGTTGCCTACAATGGTACTGCATTTTGATATCAGCAGAAAAAGCTCCATCCAAGCAGTTGAGGCGGCGATGGAGAAGGATCAGATTATTTTTTTAGTGACGCAGCGAAACCCGGATGACAATAATCCGGGTTTACGAGGTTTATACGAGCTTGGCGTGATCGCAAAAATTCGCAATGTGGCCAAGCTTCCGAAAGATATTGTCCGCGTGATGGTAGAAGGAATCCAGAAAGGGCGCTTGTTGGAGGGAGATGCTGCTAACGGCTATCTTGAAGTGCAGGTAGAGCCGGCAGAGGAGCAAAGTCCTCAGATAGAGGCGTCCATGGCAGAGGCGATGGTGCGCGCGCTGCGCGATTTGCTTGTGCGTTATGGTCAGTTAAATCAGAAATTTGGCAAGGATATGCAGAAGCAGCTTCTGGAGATCCAGGACCTGGAAAAGCTGACTATGGCAGTGAGCGTGCATCTGCCGATGTATTATGAGGATCGCCAGAAACTGTTGGAAAAAGAAGATATTATTGCACGTTACCATGATCTGAGTGCGCTGATTGTGAATGAGATGGAGATCCTTCAGATTCGCAATGAGATTCAGCAGAAGGTCAAGGAAAGAGTGGACAAGAATCAGCGTGAGTATGTGCTGCGGGAGCAGATCAAGATTATTCAGGAGGAACTGGGCGAGGATGGCCTGCTTTCTGATGTAAAGCATTACCAGGAGGCGGCGCAGGCGTTGTGTGCGTCCGCGGAAGTAAAAGAAAAAATCAGGAAAGAAGCGGAACGTTTAAAAAGTATCGGTAATAATTCCGCAGAAAATTCCGTGCTTCGTACCTATATCGAAACATTGTTGGAGCTGCCCTGGGATAAGACCTCAGAAGATAACCGCGATTTGAAGAATGCTGAGCGGATTCTGAATGAGGATCATTATGGCTTGGAAAAGGTAAAGGAGCGTATCCTGGAGTTTCTGGCGGTTCGCTGCCTGAATCATAAGGGAGACAGTCCGATTCTGTGTCTTGTAGGACCGCCGGGAACGGGCAAGACATCGATTGCGCGGTCAGTTGCAAGGGCGCTGGATAAAAAGTACGTGCGAATCAGTCTTGGCGGCGTGAGAGATGAGGCGGAAATTCGCGGACACAGACGTACTTATATTGGAGCGATGCCGGGACGTCTTGCGGCGGGAATGCGTCAGGCGGGGGTTAAAAATCCGTTGATGTTGCTTGATGAGATTGATAAAGTGAGCAGCGATTACAAGGGGGATACTTCGTCAGCGCTTCTTGAGGTATTGGATTCTGAGCAGAACTGCAAGTTCAGAGACCATTACGTGGAGGTTCCGATCGATCTCTCGGAGGTGCTGTTTATTGCTACTGCAAATGATCTTCAGACTATTCCGCGACCGCTTCTGGACCGCATGGAAATCATTGAAGTGAGCAGTTATACAGCCAATGAAAAGCTGCATATTGTGCGTGAGCATCTTGTAAAAAAGCAGATGGAACATCACGGACTTGCGGCGAAGCAGCTTACCATTACAAAGTCGGCGCTTGAGTCTGTGATCAGCGGTTATACAAAAGAGGCGGGCGTACGTCAGCTTGAACGCAAGATTGGAGAGATTTGTCGGAAGGCAGCTCGGGAAATTCTGGAGCATAATGTGAAGTGCGTACGTGTTTCAGAAAAAAATCTTGAAAAATATCTGGGCAGAAAACGGTTTACCATCAAGAAAAAGAATACAAAAAACGATGTGGGTATTGTACGCGGGCTTGCATGGACGAGTGTCGGAGGCGATACCTTGCAGATCGAAGTGAATACGATGCCGGGAAAGGGTGAATTTTTGCTGACTGGTCAACTTGGCGATGTGATGAAGGAGTCTGCGCGGACAGCGATCAGCTATGTGCGCTCACTGGGAAACGAATACAGGATTGATGCAGAATTTTTCAGCAAGAATGATATTCATATTCACATTCCGGCCGGTGCAGTTCCCAAAGACGGACCATCAGCAGGAATTACGATGGCGACGGCGATTCTTTCTGCAATTACAGGTATTCCGGTGCGTGCGGATGTTGCGATGACGGGGGAGATTACACTGCGGGGAAGAGTTTTGCCGATCGGAGGTCTAAAAGAGAAACTGCTTGCAGCAAAGCAGGCCGGAATCACAACAGTACTTGTTCCTTCTGAAAACAAGCCGGATATTGCCGAAATGCAGGAGGAGATTACAGGCGGATTAGAGCTTGTGTACGTGAGCGCGATGCCGGAGGTACTGAAAACAGCATTGGTATGCGATAAGAAGGAGAAATAGATGGTTATCAAGCAGGTAAGCCTGGAAACAGTCTGCGGCATAACAAGCAAACTGCCGGAGAACGAAAAGGGAGAGGTGGCTTTTGCAGGGAAATCAAATGTCGGAAAATCATCGCTGATCAATGGGCTGATAAACCGCAAAGCGCTGGCACGAACGAGTGCTCAGCCTGGAAAGACACAGACAATTAATTTTTATAATGTCAACGATGCACTGTATCTGGTCGATTTGCCGGGATATGGTTATGCCAGAGTCTCTCAGACAGAAAAAGAAAAATGGGGCAAATTGATTGAACGGTATCTGCATGAGTCCGGGCAGCTCCGCGCCGTTTTTCTCTTGGTAGATATCCGGCATGAGCCTGGCGCGAACGATCGAACGATGTATGAGTGGATTTGCAGCAATGGATATGAACCGATTATTATCGCGACGAAGCTCGATAAAATTAAGCGCAGCCAGATACAAAAGCAGATGAAACTGATTCGGGAAGGACTCTCCGTACGTCCGGGGACTTTGATCATCCCTTTTTCTGCAGAAACCAAACAGGGGCGGGATGAAATCTGGGAAGTGATCGAAGGCCTTTGTGCAAATGAGCCGAACGACTTGCCTCCAGAACAAGTATGAGGAAAATAAAAAAGCAGCCGGAATGACGGAACCAGCTGCTTTTTTTATGTTATTTTTATCTGATTTTATCTGATCTATGCTTATGCCAGGGTGTTGACTGCTTTTGTCAGACGTGAAACTTTTCTTGCTGCATTGTTCTTATGATAAATGCCCTTTTTCGCAGCTTTATCAATGATAGAAGTAGCAGACAATAAAGCAGCCTGTGCAGCAGCCTTATCATTTGCTGCAACAGCAGCTTCTACTTTCTTAACAGCGGTCTTAACAGCAGACTTTGCAGACTTATTACGCTCATTTCTGGTCTTTGCTACCAGGATTCTTTTCTTTGCAGATTTGATATTAGCCAATGTGTACACCTCCAAACATTTTGTATTTATGCTGTGTTTCATTAAAATCGGACACGGTCGTTTAATGTAAACATACTCATATATCTTATTCCAAACCATCTTTCATGTCAATACATATTTCTGAAAAACTTGTAAAAAATAGGTTACAGAAAGAACGAAGGAGAGCAGCTATGATGGGAAATTTTCAGATACGAACAGACCTGGCTCTGGAGGCCAGAGAAAGCTATGGAGAGGCAGACATCAAAATCCGTGGTGTGGATGTGGAAGAGAGAGCGGATGAGGAACGCGAAATTTATACGACGATTGTACGAATCGAGACGGAAAATGGAGCAAAGGCGATGGGAAAACCGGTCGGAACCTATATTACGATCGAGGCCCCCAATATGTCCACGCCGGACGAAGGTTATCATCGCGAGATTTCAGAAGAGCTGGCCAGTCATCTGCAACATGTGTTGAATCGGTATGCTTCCGAGGGCAGGTGTCGGGATTCGGTGTTAGTAGTTGGTCTTGGGAACCGGGAGATTACGCCAGATGCACTTGGGCCGGACGTGGTAAATAATCTTCACATCACGAGACACATGATACGTGAGTATGGCCAGGCTTCATTTGTGGCTGAGGGCTCCAGAGAGGTCAGCGCAATCGTTCCGGGTGTTATGGCGCAGACTGGAATGGAGACTCTGGAAATTATCCGGGGTGTGGTGCAGGAAACAAAACCTTCTGTGGTCATTGCCATTGACGCGCTGGCAGCACGCAGCACCAGACGGCTTAACAGAACCATTCAGATCAGCGATACAGGGATTAATCCAGGGTCTGGTGTTGGAAATCACCGAAATGCCATCAATGAGGAAACGCTCGGTGTTCCCGTAATTGCGATAGGCGTTCCGACCGTAGTAGATGCGGCGACCATTGTCAATGATACGATGGAAGAATTGGTGAACCAGATGGATAGCTCTGCTAGCATGCAAAAGCTTGGTGGTACTCTGGGGACGCTGAACCAGGCAGAAAAACATCAGATGATACGGGAACTGATTTCACCGCATTTGAATACGATGTTTGTAACACCGAAAGATATTGATGAATCGGTCAAATATCTGAGCTATACGATATCAGAGGGGCTCAATATTGCATTTGCAAAAGAAAAATAAGCAGTCATGAAGTAGTTTAACTAGGCAGAAGGTCATATTTTTTCACTTTTCTTCATATATATATGGTAACGTCTAAAGCTGGCGCGATAGAGCTGCCAGGTACAATCAGACGTTAGCATTATTTGCCAGGAACACAGATACCAGTGGAGCTGCCGCATAAAACAGATCTTATGCGGCAGCCCTGTTTTCAGGAGGCACAATATGAGGGGAACGGATGGATTACAGAAGGTTCTGTATTTATTAATCATTGTACTTGGAATTTATATTATATATAAGGGAGGCAGCGTTTTGCTATCCACTTCGATGATCCAGGACAGACTGGATTATGGCAATGTGCAGCGTTCGCTGGAAGATAGTGCAATACGCACCTGGGCGCCAGGATATGCGGCAGCAGTCGAGAATGGGGACGGAGAAAGTCTTGCTTCGCTTTGGATGGAGCAGGTAGTACCTGTGTATAGTCATCTGGCCAGGGGACAGGCTGAGGAAGAGAGCGAAACAACAGGGACTGGCAGCGACGAAGTACCAAACGAGGCAAACAGCCAGAAAGAAAAAACGGCGAAAGCGGGAGATCAGACAGGCCTGGAAACAAAGATGCAAACAGGACCAGAAACAAAAACACAGGCTGAAACAGGCACAGCTACAGATGCAAAAACCCAAAACCAGACAGATACGCAGGCAGAATCAGAGGATGTTTTACAGGCATCCGGCAATTCTGTAATTTCAGAGGCTTTGCGCACGCAGCTGCAGGATTTCGATTATCTGCTGAATCATTATTACACGGTAGATTCAGGTACAACAGCAGATGCTGATCTTTTGGATGTGGATATGCTTCTGGCAGAAGATTTGACAATTCAAAAAAAGGAGGGTGTTCCTCAGATTTTAATCTATCATACGCATTCTCAGGAAACGTTTATTGATTCCAGAGAGGGAGAAGAAGCAGATTCTATTATAGGGATGGGGAATGTGCTGGCACAGGAATTGCAAAATACATATGGGTACGAGGTAATTCACGATACGGGCGTTTATGATTTGGTGGATGGCGTGCTGGATCGAAGTGCGGCGTACGATTATGCCCGTGATGCTGTGGAACAGATTTTGCAGGAAAATCCGACCATTGAGGTTGTCATTGATTTACACCGGGACGGCGTGGAGGGACAGAAATTTGTAACGGAAATTGACGGCAAGCCGACTTCTATGATTATGTTTTTTAACGGAATTTCCAGGAACAGTCAAGATGAACCGCTTACTTATCTACAGAATCCTTATATTGCACAGAACCTGGCTTTTTCTTTACAGATGCAGCTTGCGGCGCGGGAACGTTATCCGGATTTTACGCGGAATATTTATCTGAAGGCAGAGCGCTTTAATCTGCATCTAAGGCCGCGCTCGCTGCTGATCGAGGCTGGAACACAGCTTAACACAGTCGAGGAAGAGAAAAATGCAATGATAGTACTGGCACAGCTGTTGGATCAGGTGCTTTGCGGTTAAAATGTTGGCTGCCCTATGGACAAGCAATAAAAGAATGTGTTAAACTGTATCGAATATAAAAGGCCGGAAAAGGAAAAAGACAGGCTGTATTTAGGGTATCGGCAGGGAGGAACACAGGTGGCAGCAGAGCAGAATAAAATCAGAAATTTTTGTATTATTGCACATATTGATCATGGTAAATCCACACTCGCAGACCGTATCATTGAGATGACGGGACTGCTGACCAGCAGGGAGATGCAGAATCAGGTCCTGGATAACATGGATCTGGAGCGTGAGCGCGGAATTACGATAAAGTCTCAGGCGGTTCGGACCGTGTACCGGGCGCAGGACGGGGAAGAATATATATTTAATTTAATTGACACACCGGGGCATGTGGATTTTAACTATGAAGTATCCAGGAGTCTTGCGGCATGTGACGGTGCGATTTTGGTGGTTGACGCTGCGCAGGGAATTGAGGCGCAGACGCTGGCGAATGTATATCTGGCGCTGGATCATGATCTGGATGTGATGCCGGTCATCAACAAGATTGACCTGCCAAGCGCGGAGCCAGAACGTGTAATCAATGAGATTGAAGATGTCATAGGGATTGAGGCTGAGGACGCACCTCTGATCTCAGCCAAAACAGGGCAGAATGTGGAACAGGTGCTGGAAGCGATTGTGAAAAAAATTCCGGCGCCAGGAGGAGATGCCAGCGCACCGCTCCAGGCACTTATTTTCGATTCTGTGTATGATTCCTATAAAGGAGTCATTATATTCGTACGGATTATGGAGGGTACGGTAAAAAAAGGTACTCCGATCCGCATGATGGCGACCGGAGCTGAAGCTGAGGTTGTGGAAGCAGGCTATTTTGGCGCGGGGCAGTTTATTCCATGTGAGGAACTGAGCGCCGGAATGGTTGGTTATCTGACGGCAAGCCTCAAAAACGTGAAAGATACTCGTGTCGGAGATACGGTAACGTGTTCGACCAGGCCGTGTGCAGCGCCGCTTCCGGGCTATAAAAAGGTCAATCCAATGGTATACTGCGGCATGTATCCGGCGGACGGGGCGAAATATCCGGATTTGCGGGATGCTCTGGAAAAATTGCAGTTGAATGACGCATCGCTGCATTTTGAGCCAGAGACGTCGATTGCGCTCGGCTTTGGATTCCGTTGTGGGTTCCTTGGCCTTTTGCATCTGGAAATTATCCAGGAACGGCTGGAACGCGAATACAATCTGGACCTTGTGACAACGGCGCCCAGTGTTATCTACAAGGTTTACAAGACAAACGGAGAAGTGATTGAACTGACCAATCCGTCCAATCTGCCGGACCCGTCTGAAATTGAATATATGGAGGAACCGGTGGTTGAGGCTGAGATCATGGTGACAACAGAATTTATTGGTTCCATTATGGAACTCTGTCAGGAGCGCCGAGGCATTTACGGAGGCATGGAGTACATTGAGGAGACGAGAGCTCTTCTAAAATATACGCTTCCGCTGAATGAAATCATCTATGATTTCTTCGATGCGCTCAAGTCACGCTCCAGAGGTTACGCATCTTTTGACTATGAACTGAAAGGATATCAGCGTTCCGAGCTTGTGAAGCTGGATATTCTGGTGAATCGCGAGGAGGTTGACGCGCTGTCGTTCATTGTGCACGGCGAGACCGCTTATGAGCGCGGACGCAGAATGTGTGAAAAATTGAAAGAGGAGATTCCGCGCCAGCTGTTTGAGATACCGATTCAGGCTGCGATCGGCAGCAAGATCATTGCCCGGGAGACAGTAAAAGCAATGCGCAAGGATGTCCTGGCGAAATGTTACGGCGGTGATATTACACGAAAGAAAAAGCTGCTGGAAAAACAGAAGGAAGGAAAGAAGCGGATGCGCCAGATCGGAAATGTCGAAATTCCGCAGAAGGCTTTCATGAGCGTGTTGAAGCTGGATGATAAATAAAAATGAAAGAAAAACGGGCATCAAATTATGAAAAGCTGTGTGAGGATTGGCGGCTGAAATTTCTGGAACTGGATCAGGAAAAGCTGTGCCGGAGGCTTCCAGAGCTGAAGCAGGAAGGAGAATATCTGACCTTGTTTCATTTCGGACAGAAGTACGGAGTGCACAGGCAGACCGGCCAGATCTTTGCGTTGTCTGACTGGCTTATGCGTGGAGGGGCTGACGACAAGGCATCCGAAGCGCTGGAAGAAGTATCGGTAAACGTCCGCCTGGACATCTACAATCTGTTCTGGTACAGCAAAGAAACAGCGTATTTTCAGAATCGCTGGGTACCGTTTCGCGAATTGAAAAACGCAGGCCCATTTGCACCGGCTTTTGAGAAAAATATCCTGAAACCACTTGCAGCGACCTTCGAAGGAAAGCCTGATAAACTGAGAGAAGCAGCACAGGCCCTGGGTGGAGAGATGCTGTCCCAGGCAGATGTAGGCTTTATACTTCCATGTTTTGTATGCATCCCAATGCAATTCCTGTTCTGGGACGGAGACGACGAGTTTCCTGCGCAGGCCAATATCCTGTTTGACTACAGTGCAACGGATTACATTCACGTAGAATCCACCGTCACACTGGCTACAGAAGGCCTTGTGAGACTCAAGAAGGCAGCAGGCCTCCCACTTCGCGGGACAACCTTCGAAATAGAAAATGGCTCATAATCAGACCAACCCATGTAATCCATCTCACATAAGTGTGTAAAAATGAGTTAAAAATAAAAAAGTAAGTTTATGAAAGACGATATAAAAACGATACGCGTCTAAGCGTACCTGTAAAAATTTTCCCGGAGAAACACCATGCAAAAAACAAAAGACCTTGAGATTTACATTCATATCCCATTCTGTATCAAAAAATGTTCCTACTGCGATTTCCTGTCCTTTCCGTCCAGCTCCAAACTACAGGAATCATATCTTAGTACCCTGAAAAAAGAAATAAAGGCTTTTCCATATCATGAAGAATACCGTGTAATCACGGTATTTTTTGGTGGAGGCACACCGTCTGTTCTCGATGCAAAATGGATTACCGAGATTATGGAGCTTGTGCGCAGTCAGTTTCATCTGGAGCCGGAAGCGGAGGTGTCTTTGGAATGTAATCCTGGTACTGTAGATGCAGAGAAACTGAGCAGCTATCGAAGAGCAGGCATCAACCGGCTCAGCATTGGCCTGCAATCTGCGGATGACAGAGAGCTTGGCCTTCTAGGAAGAATTCATACCTGGAAGGATTTTGAGAGAACGTATGAGCTTGCGAGAAGAGAAGGATTTGATAATATCAATATTGATCTGATGTCAGCGCTGCCGGGACAGACACCAGACAGCTGGGAGCAAACCATACGCTGTGTATTGGAGAAAAAACCGGAGCATATTTCCGCCTACAGTCTGATAATCGAAGAGGGCACCCCTTTTTATCATCGCTATGCAGAGGATGTAAAACGGCGGGATCGAGGAGAACAACCGGAATATCTTCCATCAGAGGAAGAAGAGCGGCGCATGTATGTCAGAACGGAAACACTGCTGGCAGAAGCAGGGATGCATCGTTATGAGATTTCCAATTATGCGCTTCCGGGGTACGAATGCCGTCACAATAAAGGTTATTGGCAGGGAACTGATTACGTCGGATTCGGACTTGGCGCGTCATCTTTGCTGCGCGGCGTTCGCTGTCAGAATACGGAAAAGATGGAAGCGTATCAAAACGATGGTTTTTTAAATAAGAAGCGGGAAATACTGAGTGTAGAAGAGCAGATGGAAGAGTTCATGTTTCTGGGATTGCGCATGATTCGCGGTGTCAGTATGGCAGATTTTGCCCGGCGTTTTGGAAAATCCATGGATGAGGTATACGGGGATGTCCTGAAGCGTCAGATGGAGCTTGGATTGCTGCAAAAAAAAGAGGGCCAGGTATACCTGACCCCGCGGGGAATTGACTTGAGTAATTGTGTTATGGCGGAATTTTTGCTTAGCGTGTAGTAGGTTTTTCTGTTTCTAGTTTAGCAATTTCTTCTGCGGCAAAAGTATGAATTAACCGGTAATTGTCTCCGGAATAATGTACGCCGTCGATGGTACCGGCTTCTTTCATGAGTAGATAGGAATAGCTGTCTATATAAGCGGAACCAAACGTATTTTTCAGATGATTGTTAAAATCTGTGATTTCTTCATTTGTAATATTTTTGCATATGTCAGGATCAATCGGATTTACTGACAGAAAGTAAAAGTGCGTGTCCTTATATTTATCGAGAAGAGATGTATACAAGGTGAGATAATTTTCCATATTGTCATAATCGTTCACACCAAAATTGAACACTACGGGAGCTTCCGGATAATCTTTGATGGCCTTTTTCAGCAGTGGAAGACCGTTTGCAGAGAGCCAGTCGTAACCTTCGCCGGAAGCGCCTATGTAAACATCGTCATTTTTAACGGCATCGCGCATTCCAATTGTTCTGGAATCGCCGACCCAGATCGTAAAAATACCGGAAGCAGAATGCTCTGTCTCGTCCGTCTGTGACTGGTTTGGCACACTGGTTTCTGATTCAGAAACCTTGTCTGATTCGTGGAGTGCAAGAATCACAGCTTCTGCATTTCTCTCGGCAAAGGTGCCTTCCGACGGAAAAAGCACGTCCATGTGCTGTGTGGTCAGATAGATGACCAGAAGTCCCAGCGCAATAAGTGCTAGAACCGAAAGTATGATTCCGATGATAGTCTCTTTCTTCATATAATATGTCCTTTCCAGAATCAAACAGAAGTTTGTTACTGCTATACTATATCACATTCAGGTAAAAAGTCAATTCATATCAAACGAGGGGATTCGACAGCCGCTGACAGGATGTTTCTTGAAAAAAATGAAAAAGGCTATTGACAAAAGACTATGACAGTATTATATTTACAACGTAAGGTGTTAGCACTCAAAACAAGAGAGTGCTAACAAGCAGAGAAGAAGGGAGGAGTTCAGATGCATCTCACAGATCGGAAATGGACGATTTTAAAAGCAATCATCAAAACGTATCTGGAGACCGGTGAGCCGGTTGGCTCAAGGACTATTTCAAAATATGCCGACCTGAATCTGAGTTCCGCTACCATACGAAATGAGATGTCGGACCTGGAGGAGATGGGATTGATTCTTCAGCCGCATACTTCAGCAGGACGTATTCCTTCCGATGCCGGCTACCGGTTGTATGTAGATCATATGATGGAAGAAAAAGACCGGGAAGTCACGGAAATGAAAGAGATGATGATTCAGAGGCAGGATAAAATGGAGTTGCTGCTCAAGCAGCTTGCCAGAGTCCTGGCGACGAATACAAATTATGCAGCGATGATTTCCGGACCGCAGTACCACCGGACAAAGCTCAAGTTTATTCAGCTGTCGATTGTCAGTGAATCGCAGATTCTTGCCGTTATTGTTGCGGAAGGAAATGTAGTGAAAAATAAGATGATTTCCATAGAGCATGGGCTGGATCAAAAGACCGTGCTGGAGATGAATATTTTATTGAACACAGCGCTGAACGGACTGACACTCGAGGAGATTAATTTAAGCACGATTGCAAGGCTGAAAGAACAGGCAGGCATTCACAGCGAGGTGGTCAATCAGGTGCTGGACGTCATTGCCGAGACGATTCAGTCGGAAAATGACGTGGAAATCTATACGAGCGGCGCGACGAACATTTTTAAATATCCGGAGCTGAGCAGCAGTGAGAAAGCGAGTGAGCTGATCAGCGCGTTTGAAGAAAAAAAGGACCTGGTCGATATGATCAGCGGTGATGTGGATCAGGAAACCGGAATCCAGGTTTACATCGGTCAGGAGACGCCCATTCAGTCCATGCAGGATTGCAGCGTTGTCACGGCTACGTATGAGATCGGTGAAGGAATGTATGGAAGGATCGGTGTGATTGGTCCGAAGCGTATGGATTATGATAAAGTGGTCAGTACATTAAGGACGCTGATGGTACAGCTTGATCAGATATTCAAGAAAGAGTAGAAAGGTGGAACAGCCAGTGGAAGAGAACAGACAGGAAGAAATTCTGGAGGAAGCTGCAGCGCAGGCAGACGCTGCGGAGGCGGAAGAAGTCATAGACGACACACAGGAGACGGAAGAGTCTGCTGCATCAGAGATGGAAGAGATGCAGGAAGATTCAGAAGAGCAGGACGATCAGAAGAAGCGCTCTTTGTTCGGCAAAAAGAAAAAAGATAAAAGAGATGTCCAGATTGAAGAGCTGACAGACCGGGTGCAGCGGCAGATGGCTGAGTTTGATAATTTCCGCAAACGTTCCGAAAAGGAAAAGGCTGCCATGTATGAAGTCGGAGCGAAAAGCGTGATTGAGAAGATCCTTCCCACAATTGACAATTTTGAACGCGGTTTTGCAGGCCTGACTGAAGAACAGAAAGAGGATGCGTTCGTACAGGGAATGGAAAAAGTATACCGGCAGATGCTTACTACACTGGAGAGTATCGGTGTGACGCCGATTGAAGCGCTCGGCAAAGAATTTGATCCGAATTTCCACAATGCAGTGATGCATGTGGAGGATGATGAGGCCGGAGAGAATATCATAGTGGAGGAATTCCAGAAGGGCTATCTTTACAGAGACAGTATCGTGCGGCACAGCATGGTAAAGGTGGCAAATTAAAGGCAAGAACATTTTAATTATAGATTTTAGAGCAGGTTAATCATTCAAGGAGGAAACAATTATGGGAAAAATTATTGGTATCGATTTGGGAACAACCAATAGCTGCGTAGCAGTTATGGAAGGCGGAAAGCCGGTAGTTATCACAAATACAGAAGGCTCCAGAACAACACCGTCCGTAGTGGCATTCACAAAAACAGGAGAGCGTCTTGTCGGCGAACCGGCAAAGCGTCAGGCAGTGACAAACGCTGACCGCACAATCTCTTCAATAAAGAGACACATGGGCAGTGACTACAGAGTAGAAATTGATGCAAAAAAATATTCACCGCAGGAAATTTCCGCGATGATTCTTCAGAAGCTTAAAGCGGATGCAGAAAACTATCTCGGTGAGAAAGTGACAGAGGCAGTAATCACAGTTCCGGCATACTTCAATGATGCACAGCGTCAGGCGACAAAGGATGCAGGAAAGATCGCAGGTCTTGACGTAAAGCGTATCATTAACGAGCCGACAGCGGCAGCGCTTGCATACGGACTGGACAACGAAAAAGAGCAGAAGATCATGGTATACGACCTTGGCGGCGGTACGTTCGACGTATCCATTATTGAGATCGGTGAGGGCGTAATCGAAGTACTTGCGACAAACGGTGACAACAGACTGGGCGGAGATGATTTCGACCAGAAGATTACAGACTATATGATCGCTGATTTCAAGGCAAAAGAAGGCATTGATCTTTCCGGCGACAAGATGGCGCTGCAGAGACTGCGGGAAGCAGCTGAGAAAGCAAAGAAAGAGCTGTCCTCTTCCACAACGACGAATATCAACCTTCCGTTCATCACAGCGAACGAAACCGGTCCGAAGCATTTCGAGATGGACCTGACAAGAGCGAAATTCGATGAGCTGACACATGACCTGGTGGAGCGTACGATTATTCCGGTACAGAACGCTCTGAAGGATGCAGGACTTGCGGCAAGCGAGCTCTCCAAGGTACTGCTGGTTGGTGGTTCCACGCGTATTCCGGCCGTACAGGATAAGGTAAAACAGCTGACCGGACATGAGCCGAACAAGAGCCTGAACCCGGATGAATGCGTTGCACTCGGCGCTTCCATTCAGGGTGGTAAACTTGCAGGTGATGCCGGTGCAGGCGATATCCTTCTTCTGGATGTTACGCCATTGTCTCTGTCTATCGAGACACTGGGTGGTGTTGCGACGAAATTGATCGAGCGCAATACAACGATTCCGACCAAGAAGAGTCAGGTATTCTCTACAGCGGCAGATAATCAGACCGCAGTGGATATCCATGTAGTACAGGGTGAGCGTCAGTTTGCAAAGGACAACAAGTCCCTTGGCCAGTTCCGTCTGGATGGAATCCCGCCAGCAAGAAGAGGTGTGCCGCAGATCGAGGTTACTTTTGATATTGACGCGAACGGTATCGTAAACGTATCTGCAAAGGATCTGGGAACAGGTAAGGAACAGCATATTACGATTACTTCCGGTTCCAATATGTCAGACGACGAGATTGATAAGGCAGTAAAGGAAGCCGCTGAGTATGAAGCTCAGGATAAGAAGAGAAAAGAAGCGATCGATACAAGAAACGATGCAGATGCGATGGTATTCCAGACAGAAAAAGCTCTGGAGGAAGTCGGCGACAAGATCGATCCGGCTGACAAGGCAACAGTTGAGGCAGATATCCAGGCTCTGAAGGAACTGGTGGAAAAGACCAATCCGGAAGAAATGACAGATGCGCAGATCGCAGATCTGAAGGCAGGCAAGGAAAAACTGATGGAGAGCGCACAGAAGCTGTTTGCTAAGGTTTACGAGCAGGCTCAGGCAGGTGCAGGCGCACAGGGCGCAGGTCCGGATATGAGCGGCGCAGGGGCACAGGGAAGCGCTCCGCAGGATGACGACGTAGTGGACGGAGACTACAGAGAAGTTTAAAGAGAACAGAAAATAAGCACAATTCGATACCCCTGAGGGAAAGGCCTTCAGGGGCATCGTCAGGTAGGTGGTATCTATGGCAGAAAATAAAAGAGATTATTACGAGGTCCTTGGCGTAGACAAAAATGCGGATGATGCCGCATTAAAAAAAGCATACAGAGTTCTTGCAAAAAAATACCATCCGGATATGAACCCAGGAGATGCCGAGGCAGAAAAAAAGTTTAAAGAAGCATCAGAGGCATATGCAGTGCTGAGCGATCCGGAGAAACGACGTCAATATGACCAGTTCGGACACGCAGCGTTTGAGCAGGGCGGTCCGGGAGCCGGTGGTTTTGGCGGTTTTGACGGATTCAATTTCAGCGGCGACATGGGGGATATCTTTGGGGATATTTTTGGCGACCTGTTTGGCGGCGGCAGACGGCGCGGCGCATCTCAGGGACCGATGCAGGGCGCAAATGTGCGGACCAGTGTTCGGATTACGTTTGAGGAAGCGATTTCCGGCTGTGAAAAAGAAATTGAACTTTCCTTAAAAGATGAGTGTACAAAGTGTCACGGTACAGGCGCGAAGCCAGGTACCAGCCCGGAAACGTGTTCAAAATGCGGCGGCAAGGGGCAGGTGGTATTTACACAGCAGTCCCTGTTTGGCACCGTTCAGAATGTCCAGACGTGTCCGGAATGTCACGGCACCGGAAAAATTATCCGGGAAAAATGTTCCGATTGTTATGGAACTGGTTATACATCCAGCAAGAAAAAGATTAAAGTTACGATTCCGGCAGGTATTGATAACGGACAGAGTATCCGGATACGGGAAAAGGGAGAACCGGGCAGCAACGGCGGCCCGAGAGGCGATCTGCTTGTAGAAGTAGTTGTGGGACGTCATCCGATCTTCCAGCGTCAGGATATGAACATTTATTCCACTGTTCCGATGTCGTTTGCGCAGGCAGCGCTTGGCGGAGATATCCGCATCAGTACCGTGGACGGCGATATTGTTTATACCATCAAGCCGGGTACACAGACTGATACAAAGGTTCGTTTTAAGGGGAAGGGCGTTCCGTCTCTGCGCAACAAAAATGTTCGTGGAGATCACTATGTGACGCTTGTGATTGAAGTGCCGTCCAAGCTGAATGAAGCCGCAAAGAAGGCGCTGCGGGAATTTGATCAGGAGACTGGTAATACACTGGGCAGAACAGAAGAAGAAAAGAAAAGTGAAAAGCCAAAGAAGAAGGGCTTTATGGATAAATTAAAAGAAACATTTGAGGATTAGAGAAGGGGACCGTTTGCAGAAAGGCGACTTTTGTGCAGCGGTCCTTTTCCTAAAACTTTTTAAAGAGTATTAAAAAAGCATAAAAGCTATTGATTATAATTTCAGGAAGCCTATAATTCTCTACAAGTGTTTCAGAAAAAGGTCAGAAAAAGTTCAAAAGAAGATCAGAAAAAGATAGAAAATCAGATTGTACAGGCCCGGGGCGGGCAGAACATGGAGGTGGCAATGGGGAAGGTAATAGGAATCGATTTGGGAACGACGAACAGCTGCGTATCTGTAGTGGAAAATAAGGAACCGGTGATCATACCCACGAGTACGGGAAGCAGAACAACGCCGAGTATTGTCGCTTTTTCAAAAAACGGAGAACGACTGGTGGGGGAAGCGGCAAAGCGACAGTCAGTGACAAATCCGGACCGCACGATAAGCTCGGTGAAGCGGCATATGGGGACTGGCTGGAGTACGCGCATTGATGGCAATGACTACAAGCCTCAGACGATCAGTGCAATGATTCTGATGCAGATGAAAAAGGAAGCCGAAGCGTTTCTGGGAGAAGAAGTGCAGGAGGCGGTTATCACGGTTCCGGCTTATTTTAATGATGTACAGCGTCAGGCGACAAAGGATGCGGGCCGTATTGCAGGACTGACGGTAAAACGAATTATCAATGAACCGACGAGCGCTGCGTTGTCTTATGGTCTGGATCATGGCGAGGCACAGAAGGTTTTGGTGTATGACCTTGGGGGAGGTACCTTTGATGTTTCGGTCATTGAGATCGGCGAGGCGTGATTGAAGTGCTGGCTACGGCAGGAGACAATCATCTGGGCGGAGATGATTTTGATCAGCGAGTTGCAGACTGGCTGGTGCAGACCTTCCGGGAGGAACAGCATGTGGATTTGTCGAGAGATTTCGGAGCAATGCAGCGTATCCGTGAGGCAGCAGAACAGGCGAAAAAGGAGCTTTCCAGCGCTGAGCGCACACAGATTGTGCTCCCGTATCTGAGCCAGTCCAAAGGAGCGCCGGTGCATATGGATGTGACGCTTACACGCGCCAGGTTTCATGAACTGGTTTATGATTTGGTGGAGCGTACGGCTGGGCCGGTGCAAAATGCTCTTTCCGATGCAGGAATCAAGGCTTCGGAGCTAGGAAAAGTGCTTCTGGTGGGTGGCTCTACGAGAATTCCGGCAGTGCAGGAGAAGGTACGGGCCCTGACCGGAAAAGAACCATCCAAAAACATTAACCCGGACGAATGTGTGGCGCAGGGGGCCGCGATCCTCGGGAGTACGCTTCAGGGAAGCGGACTGGTTGCCGCCGGAACGGGGCAGGAGCTGCTGCTTCTGGATGTGACGCCACTTAGTCTTTCCATTGAGACTGTGGGCGGTGTGGCCACACGCCTTGTGGCAAGAAACTCTACGGTTCCGACACGCTATTCTCAGGTATTTTCTACAGCGGCGCCTTACCAGACTTCTGTGGAGATTCACGTTTTGCAGGGCGAGAGGCCAATGGCAAGGGATAATAAAATGATTGGCAAATTCAAACTGAAAGGAATTCGGCGTGCGCCGGCCGGAGTACCGCAGATCGAGGTCACGTTTGACATTGATGCAAACGGTATTTTGAAGGTTTCGGCGAAGGATCTGGACACAGGAAAGGAACAGTCCATCGTGATTACGGCGGATGACCGGATGTCGGACAGTGAGATCGAGCGGGCCATTCAAGAAGCACAGGAGTATGCGGGAGCCGATTGTCTGCGCCGTGAAGCACTTGAAGTGACCGGTGAGGCGCAAAAGCTTCTTGCACAGGTGCAGCAGACAATGAAAAATGCAGGTAAAGAATTGGACAGAACGAAAAAGAAACAGCTGAAAAATGACTGCAGTGCATTGGAAAAATGTCTGGGCAGGTTTCGCGCTGACAAGGTGACAGAGGCAGAGCTGGAACATATCCGTCAGATGAAAGCAAATCTGGAACATTCCAGTGAGGAGATTTTAAGATCATGAAAAAACAGAGAGTCCCGTTCGCGGCTTGCAGGGGATATGCTCAGATGCTTATCATTCAGACAGTTCTGATTCTGACTGCAATGCTCTGCCTTCGCAATCCCATGCAGCCGTGGTTTCTGATGGTATTTTGGAAACTGCTGATCGTGTTTGTTCTGACAGCCCTGGTTTTTACAGTGGTCCGGTATCTGGTGGCTCGTTTCCTAAAACAGGGAGAAAAGTCAGAAAAGCCTGTGAAAAAGAGACTGTTCCTGACATTTGTTTTTGCACTGCTGTATCTTGGCGTGGGTGCAGTGCTTCCTTATATGCGGACGCCAGAGGTCAGTGAGGCTTACTCGGAACAGTTCCGGGTGCAGGATTATTACAGCGATACGGTTTCCTGTGACCGCGCAGCTTTGCTTGAGGATAACGAAGAGGCGCTTGCAGAGCGGATTCGGATGATTGCGAACGCGGGAGAACGGATTGTACTTTCCACGTTTGATTTCCGCTCAGATACTTCAGGGAAACAGATGCTTGCAGCTTTGTATGATGCAGCAGAGCGCGGCGTGGAAGTACAGGTGTTGATGGACGGTATGTATGCGCTTTTACATATGGAGGGGAATCCCTGGTTTTATGCGCTGGCCTGCGCAGAAAACGTGACCATAAAGATCTACAATCCGATCAACCTGCTTACCCCATGGACCGGAATGAGCCGGATGCATGACAAATATCTGATTGCCGACGAAACGGCTTATATTTTGGGCGGACGAAATACGTTTGACTATTTTCTTGGCGGGCAGGACAGCTATAAAAATCATGACCGTGATATGCTGGTCTGCAATACTGGAGGCGAAGAAAGTTCCATTTATCAGATACTGGATTATTTTAAGCGGATATGGGAGCAGGAATACTGCAAGATATGGCATGAAAATACCAAGTTGTCTGAACGAAGCCGTGTGCGTAATGCGCAAAAGGAGCTCAGGGAGTTGTATGATACCATGCGCCGCGCGCATCCACAGTGGTTTACACCGACAGATTACGTCGAAAAAACGGTGAGTACCAATAAGGTGACGCTGCTTTCGAACCCGACTGGTTTGTATGCGAAAGAACCATGGGTGTTTTATGGGCTGTCCGAACTGATGAAGAATGCCCGCAGTGAAGTTATCATACATACACCGTACGTGATGTGCGATGACATGATGTACGAGACCTATACCGAGGTTTGTAGCAAAACAGCGGAGGTTATAATGATGACAAATTCAGTTGCCAACAACGGAAATCCGTTCGGCGCAGTAGACTATGCGCTGAACAAGCAGAAGATTTTAGATACAGGGCTTCGTGTGCTGGAATATGAAGGCGGTGTCTCATACCACGGAAAAAGTGTTGCGGTAGATGATCGGCTGGCTATTGTGGGATCATTTAATGCGGATATGAAGAGCGTGTATCAGGATACGGAACTGATGCTTGTGGCAGACAGCAAGGAGCTCTGCGCACAGCTTAAAACAAATTTTGAAAGCTACCAGGAGGATGCCGTTTCTGCCAGTGTAAAGGAGGAGGAGACAGATTTTCTTTCACAAAAAGAAATGCCGCTGGGCCGAAGACTGCTGCGCCAGCTGATCAGTTTTGCGGACCCATGGATTCGCTTTTTGCTGTAAAACGCCATACCAGAGAAGAGCCGTGAAAAGACGGGAGCCATAAAACAAAGCGTAACAAAAATAATCCCCAAGCTCAGGGCACATTTTTCCGGTACCTGGAAGGCGTCATATGGTAGCGGTCCAGGAAGATTTTATAAAAATATCCTTTGTTGTGATAGCCAACAGCTGCGGCAATTTCTTCTACAGTAAGATCCGTTGAAGAGAGCAGATGTTCGGCTGCATCAAGACGGATCTGCTGCAGATAAGCGGAGTAGGTCATCCCTGTTTTACTTTTGATCAGACGATTAAAGTAGTCTTCCTGGAAGTGAAAAGTATTTGTCAGGTCCTGGATCGTGATTTTGTTGTAGTGCGTGTGCATGAAAGAAGACACTTCTTCAAACACGATCCAGTTCATTGTTTTTCTCAGTTCCTTTGAAAGTGAAAATTCATATTTGGTACTGATGATTCGGAAAATACGCAGCAGCAGTCCCTTGCGAATGTATCGTGAACCGATCTTTCCGTCGTACAGTTCGCGGAGCAAAAACGCAAGATTTTCTTCCAGCTCTGCACTTCCCTCATTTCCGGGACGGAAATGAAGGTACTGTTGCAGATTCTTTTGGCTCAGCAGGGCGGATTGTAAAAAAGATATAATTTTTTTTGTCGTAACTGTTTCATCCATAATTTCGGAAAATATATCATTCGCAATGCCAAGGAACAGCACAATGGCTGGGTTTTGCTGCAAATAGTCCTGATGCAGACAGTTTTTGTCAATCAGGCAGAGATCGCCTTTGGAAAATACAATATCCTTTCCAAGAATTTTCTGCCGAAATTCGCCTTCCGCCACGTAGGCGAGTTCAATATAATCGTGTGTGTGGAGCTGTGTTTTTTCCCCTTCCACAAAATGATATCTGCAACAGAAATGTTCCGGAGTCGGGCACATGGTGGCATGGAGTGTACGTGCAGGATCAATGTACCAGCACAGCGCAAAGATCCGTTCGTCTTCCAGAAGCGGATACGTTTTGACCTCCTGTGCGGAGGTGGAATATTCCGGATGGACAAGACGCGTATTCAGTTTATGCTCCGGCGGCAGGAGCCGATCTTCGCCTTCGGTGATCTGCCGGCATAAATCTGCGATATTCATAGGAGATGCTCTCTTTCTTTATTTACTTTTCTGTGTATTCTCATCTACTATTATAAAAGTAGATTTTTTCAAATGCAATATTTATAAGTCGGAAAAGGTAACTTTTTTTGAAATCAAAGCAGAGTTAAGAAATTGTAAAAAACAGAACTGTATATTATAATCAAAATAGATTCAAAAAATAGGTGCTTATAACCACAAAATACAGATAGTTATGAATGAATTATAAAACCGTTTTACAGGGCTCGTCCGGTTTTTCATAACTTCACAACAATTTGCCCACAGAAAAGGAGCGTGCATAGTATGTTAAAAGTAAAAAATTATCAGTTCTGGTTCTGTACCGGTTCTCAGGATTTGTACGGAGATGAGTGTCTTGCCCATGTCGCAGAGCATTCACGGAAAATAGTGGAGGCGCTCAATGCTTCTGGCAATCTTCCATATGAAGTTGTGTGGAAACCGACGCTTATCACGAATGAGCTGATCAGAAAGACCTTCAATGAAGCAAATATGGATGAAAATTGTGCAGGTGTGATTACCTGGATGCATACCTTCTCTCCGTCCAAATCATGGATTCTCGGACTGCAGGAGTACAGAAAGCCGCTGCTGCATTTCCACACGCAGTTTAATCAGGAAATTCCATATGATACCATTGATATGGACTTCATGAATGAAAACCAGGCAGCACATGGCGATAGAGAGTATGGACATATTTTCAGCCGTCTTGGCATGGAGCGGAAGGTTGTCATGGGTTACTGGGCAGATGCGGCGATTCAGAAAAAGATCGGCTCCTGGATGCGTACAGCTGTTGGCGTGATTGAGAGCAGCCATGTACGTGTGATGCGTATTGCAGACAATATGAGAAACGTAGCAGTAACAGAAGGCGATAAAGTAGAGGCACAGATTAAATTTGGTTGGGAAGTGGATGCATACCCGATCAATGAGATTGCAGAGGCAGTAGCAGCTGTAGCAAAGGGTGATATTGATACACTTGTGGAAGAGTATTATGACAAATATGAAATTCTTCTGGAAGGCAGAGATGAAAAAGAATTCCGCGAGCACGTGGCAGTACAGGCAGGAATTGAAATTGGTTTTGAACGATTCCTGGAAGAAAAGAATTATCAGGCAATCGTTACACATTTCGGAGATCTTGGAAATCTGAAACAGCTCCCGGGCCTTGCTATTCAGCGATTGATGGAAAAAGGATACGGCTTTGGCGCAGAAGGAGACTGGAAAACAGCAGCCATGGTGCGTATTATGAAGATCATGACAGGCGGAATGAAGAACGCAAAGGGAACCTCTTTTATGGAGGATTACACCTATAATCTTGTACCGGGCAAAGAAGGAATTCTTCAGGCGCATATGCTCGAAGTGTGCCCGACAATTGCAGACGGCAAAATCAGCATTAAAGAGCAGCCGCTTTCCATGGGAGACAGAGAGGACCCGGCAAGACTCGTATTTACGGCAAAAGAGGGACCGGCCGTTGCGACATCACTGATTGATCTGGGAGACAGATTCCGTCTGATTATCAATGATGTGGACTGCAAAAAGGTAGAAAAACCGATGCCGAAGCTTCCGGTTGCAACTGCATTCTGGACACCGCAGCCAAATCTTCAGACAGGCGCAGAGGCGTGGATTCTGGCAGGCGGCGCACATCATACGGCATTCTCCTATGACCTGACTGCAGAGCAGATGGGAGACTGGGCAGCATGTATGGGTATTGAGGCAGTATATATTGATAAGGACACAACGATCCGTCAGTTTAAAAATGAGTTGATGTGGAACAGCGCAGTGTACCGCAAATAAGAGCCGGGGGGAAGGATATGACCGAAAACAAGTACAACGGCGGAGAAAGCCGTATCAATGAAATCAGAGAGACGATCGAAAACGGTAAGGCAGTGCTTGGTATTGAGTTTGGTTCAACGCGAATCAAGGCAGTATTGACAGACAGCTCGCATACACCGATTGCGTCCGGAGACCATGAGTGGGAGAATCGTCTGGAAAACGGAATCTGGACGTATACGCTCGATGATATCTGGACAGGACTTCGTAATAGCTTTAGCCGTCTGGTTGCAGATGTGCAGGAAAAATACGGTGTTGCACTTACAAAACTGGGAGCACTCGGATTTAGCGCCATGATGCATGGGTATATGGCGTTTGACCAGGAAGGAAATCTTCTTGTGCCGTTTCGGACCTGGCGCAACAGTACGACAGGGCCGGCAGCAGATGCACTGACTGAGCTGTTTTCCTACAACATTCCGCAGCGCTGGAGCATTGCGCATCTGTATCAGGCAATTTTAAATGAAGAGGAACATGTTCCGCAGCTTGCCTTTTTTACAACGCTGGCAGGATATATCCACTGGCAGCTGACCGGAGAAAAGGTACTGGGAATCGGAGATGCGTCCGGTATGTTTCCGATTGATCCAAAGACGAAAGATTTTGATGCAGAGATGCTTCGGAAGTTTGATGAGCTTGTGGAAGAAAAACAGTATCCGTGGACGCTGAAAGATATTCTGCCAAAGGTATTGTCAGCAGGAGCTTGCGCAGGAACGCTGACAGAAGAAGGCGCGCGTCTTCTCGATGAGAGCGGTATGCTGCAAAGCGGTACGCCTGTGTGTCCTCCGGAAGGAGATGCAGGTACGGGAATGGCAGCGACGAACAGTGTAAAGCAGCGGACGGGTAATGTCTCAGCCGGAACTTCCGTATTTGCGATGGTGGTTCTGGAACAGGAATTGAAAAAAGTTTATCCGGAAATTGATCTTGTGACCACACCGGACGGCAGCCTTGTGGGCATGGTGCATGCGAATAACTGTACGTCTGATCTGAACGCATGGGCAGGTCTGCTGGGAGAGTTTGCGGAATGTTTTGGCATTCAAGCAGATAAAAACCGGCTGTTTACCGTATTGTATGAGAAAGCACTGGAGGGAGACTCTGATTGCGGAGGCCTGCTGTCATACGGGTATCTTTCCGGAGAAAACATTACAGGCGTAAGTGAAGGAAGGCCATTGTTTGCGCGCACTCCGAAAAGCCGTTTCAATCTTGCCAACTTTATGCGGGCACATCTCTATTCAGCGCTTGGTGCCCTGAAGGTTGGAATGGATATTCTTCTGAAAGAAGAGCAGGTAGCTATTGATGAGATGCTTGGACACGGCGGCTTCTTTAAGACGAAAGGCGTTGGCCAGAGCATCCTGGCAGCTGCGATCAATGCTCCGGTTTCTGTGATGGAGACAGCCGGGGAAGGTGGACCATGGGGAATGGCACTGCTTGCTGCTTATATGCTGAACAAAGCAGAAGACGAGAGTTTAGAAGCGTATCTTGAGACAAAAGTGTTTGCAGGAAATAAAGGGACGCGTATGGAACCGAATCCGAAAGATGTGGAAGGGTTTGAAACATTTGCGGACCGCTACAGAAAAGGCATTGCGATTGAGCGTGCGGCAATTGAACATTTGAGCTAAGAAGAAAAACGGGCTGGTGCATTTGAGAAAGATATGCACCAGCCCGTTTATTATGTTTTTGCAAAATACAGGATTGATTCTATTTAATACAGTTCCGTATTTTATTCCGCTTTTTTTATTCTGCTTTGTCAGGAAAACGCTTTTTCATAACTGTCAGGACAACGAGCAGAAGCAGCAGGCTGAAAATCAGTGTAATGTACCAGTTTTTCACGATTCCGGCAACCAGGTAACCGATGACGCATACGATTGCGACAACCGCGGCATACTGCATCTGGGTTGAGACGTGGTTGATATGGTTACTCTGTGCACCTGCTGAAGACATAACCGTGGTATCAGAGATCGGTGATACATGGTCTCCACAGACAGCGCCGGCCAGAACCGCAGATACGGAGATAACCATCATTTCCATATTTTCTGCGCCAGGGAACATAGCTGTTACAATCGGTACGAGAATTGCGAAGGTACCCCAGCTTGTACCGGTGGAAAAACCGAGGAAAGTACCGATTATGAACATGATGGCCGGAATAATGACACTTGCAGAGGCATTGGTGCCAACCAGATTTTTTACAAAATCAGCAATGCCGAGCGCATCTCCCATACCTTTCAAGGCCCAGGCGAAGATCAGAATCGCAACAGCCGGGATCATCAGCTTAAATCCATCTACAAAGCTGTCCATAAAGCCCTTAAAGGTAATGACTTTACGCGGAAGGTAGAGAATCATCATAAACAGGACTGTGACCATTGTGGCAAAAATTAGACTTGTCTCTGCATCGCAGCCTGCAAATGCAGTTATGATGTCTGTTGCGCCGTCGAGGTAACCTGTGTAGATCATGGCTCCGATGGCGGATATAATCAGAACGGCAACCGGAAGGACGAGATCCAGGACGTGGCCTTTTGTGAAATTCTCTTCCGGCTTTGTCTGCTCGAACTCTTCCGCGCCAGACGTAAACAGATCGCCCTTTGCAGCATTTCGTTCATGTTTTTTCATAAGGCCGAAATCAAAGCCTGTTAAAATTATGTAGAGAACCATGGCGAGCGTGAGCAGCGCGTAAAGATTGTAGGGGATGGTCCGGAGAAAAAGCTGGAAACCTGTAATACCGGCGTCTTCCGGAACATAGGAATTCACAGCAGCGGCCCAGCTGGAAATCGGCGCAATGATGCAGATCGGGGCTGCCGTAGCGTCAATGATATACGCAAGTTTTGCTCTCGAAACTTTAAAACGGTCTGTGACAGGACGCATAACAGAGCCGACAGTGAGGCAGTTGAAATAATCGTCTACGAAAATAAGAACGCCGAGGCCGGTTGTAGCGAGTAGGGCACTCTTTTTTGATTTAATTTTTTTGCCGGCCCAATTGCCGTATGCTCCAGAGCCGCCTGATTTTGCCATCAGAACGATAATCATTCCGAGGAGTACATCGAAAATCAGAATATTGAGGTTCATACTGTTTTTCATGATGTCAAAGAATGCGACAAAGGCATCCCATGGCTGAAAACCTGTGTATAGCAGCGCTCCCACAGCGATACCGACAAACAGGGAACTATAAACCTCCTTTGTGATGAGGGCCAGAACGATGGCCAGAAGCGGCGGCACGAGAGACCACCATGTGCCGATAAACATTGAAACATCCATAACTTAATTCCTCTCCCTTTCTTTCCTGAACTGACAGGTTATTTTTGTGAAATTATATCAAAAAATGTCGGTTTTTTCAATGAAAAATCTGCAGATGTACATTTTTCACATCTGCAGATTCAATAAAGGGGAGGATAAGTATTTTTTTTATCTTTTGTATTATCATCGGAGGGGGATCCAATGATAAGAGCATACGCTAATCTCATAAGAAAAGCTTCCGATCGCTCCGATGAGCTGTTTTCCTGTGAGATTAGTTATAGTATGACCGCTTTTTGAGGGAATATACAGGGAATGAAAAAAATTTAAAAAAATATCTGAAAAAAAGTATCTTTTGTGAAAACACTGTGTTTTACTTGTCATGACAGATAAAGTGTTATATAATAAGAAAGAATTTTTTTAACGATCATTATGAAGAAAATTATGAAACAAAGGATGGTATCATTATGGGATTATTACAGACATGGAGAGATATAGCATACTCTCAGGAGACAGATAAAAAGCAGCTTCAGCAGTTTTGGTCTGATTACTTTCTGACAGAGAAAGGGATTTATGAACAGCTTCTTGAGAACCCGGAGGAGGCTGTTTCCGGTACAGTAAAGGAGCTGGCAGAGAAATATGATATTCCAGTTATGAAGATGACAGGCTTTTTGGATGGAATCAACGACAGCCTGAAAAAACCGAATCCGATTGAGGAGATGGAAGAGGATACGGTTGTCAGCCTTGATTTTGACAACGAACTGCTTTATAAAAACATGGTGGACGCAAAAGCGGACTGGCTTTACAATTTGCCGGCATGGGACAAGATTTTTGACGCAGAGAAGAAAAAAGCGCTTTACCTTGAGGCCAAAAAAATGAATACAATTGTAAAAGGGCGCAAGGTGGGACGCAACGATCCGTGTCCGTGCGGAAGCGGTAAGAAATATAAATTCTGCTGCGGCAGATAAAGATTTACCGTAAGCGGTCCAACAAGCTTAAAAAGATTGAAATAGGATAAGGTATGAAAAATTATTTACAAACAGGATGTCTGGTTCTGGGCATCCTGTGCTTTTTATATTATATTGCAATCGGTTTATATGCAGGGTTTCAAACAAGTATTGTGTGGATCTGGCTTGTCGGAGGTGGATTTTGTATGTTTCTCTGGCAGCTGCTCCTTCACCAGGACAGGAATCCGTCAGCAACCGTCCGATTTGTAATCGGGGTAATGGGAGCCTTGGTGGCGGTAGGGATGGTTGTGATTGCAGTATTTGGCAGCCGGATTGTAGGGGCTATGAGTGTAAAACCGGAGTCAGGTCTGGATTACGTCGTTGTGCTTGGCGCACAGGTGCGAGGGAAAGCTCCTTCACGGGCTCTGCGCCGCAGACTGGACCGGGCTGTTGCTTATGCGCAGGAAAATCCGGACACAATATTTGTGCTTTCCGGTGGGCAGGGACCGGACGAAGAGATATCAGAAGCGCAGTGTATGTATCAGTATATGATGCAGAAGGGGATTGCGGCAGAGCGGTTGTTGTTGGAAGATCAGTCTACCAGTACGGAAGAGAACCTTCGTTTTTCTGATGAAAAGTATGAATTAAAGAATAAGAAGGTGGGCGTAGTATCCAATAATTTTCACATTTACCGCGCAGTGAAATTCGCGAGGGCAGCAGGGTATCAGTCTGTTTCTGGTATTCCGGCTTCAGCAGATCTTGGAATGCAGCCGCACAATATTTTGCGGGAAATCTGTGCGCTTCTCGTGGACGCTTTGCACTGAAATTAATACAAAATTTCATTGATATTTTCTTGTCAATTTCTTGACGAGCCCGGAGTTATCTGCTATAATAAACGACAGTTGAAGGTTTTGATTGCTGACGGATTTTGTGGAGCACCACAAGGTAATCAAGATAATAGGGCTTGTCGACCGTCTGGACAGCATTTGAAAAACAAGTGTTGTCTTTTTTATTTATCAGGTCCAACCGTCAGGTGTAAAGAGCAAAAGCGGCAGACAGAAATCTTCATCAACAATTTTATATCTATTTCTTCTATAAAGAAAGTAGAGAAGATACAAGTACGTTAAGTGTCACAAGATGGGAAGGTCTTTTTGTGAACGAAGGAGTTCCTCCGCGTTACAGTATCGCTTCCGCTACTGCGTTAAGATGGATGAAGTGTCCCTTTGCGCAGTTTTAGTGCGGTTATCGGTATGGTAAAAGAAAAGCGGCGGATGGATTTTGCAGAGTCTGTATTTTGCAGAGGTTGCTTCGTTTGGATTCAGACCCTTTTCTGATTGCCTCCGGGAGCCGGGAAAACGGCAAGCCGGCTGGGTGCATGAGATTCATCAGACGCTTGAGGTGCTTTTTTTGTACCTTAACAAAACAGTTCATAAACAATTAAAATATATTTAAGGAGGATTTTACTACAATGGGATTCAAATCTGATATTGAAATCGCACAGGAAACCGTTATGTCTCCGATTACGGAGATCGCAGCAAAGGCTGGCATTGACCCGAAATATCTGGAGCAGTATGGAAATTACAAGGCAAAAATTGACTACAATCTTCTGAAAGATTCTGACAAGCCGAATGGCAAGCTGGTTCTTGTTACCGCGATCAACCCGACACCGGCAGGTGAAGGAAAGACAACTACGACAGTTGGTCTGGCTGACGGACTTCAGAAGCTTGGCAAAAATGTTATGGTAGCTCTTCGTGAGCCGTCTCTCGGACCGGTATTCGGCGTAAAGGGCGGAGCAGCAGGCGGCGGATACGCACAGGTAGTTCCGATGGAAGATATCAACCTTCACTTCACAGGTGACTTCCACGCAATCGGCGCAGCAAACAACCTGCTTGCAGCTATGATTGACAATCATATTTACCAGGGCAATGCGCTGAACATCGACCCGCGTAAGATTACATGGAGAAGATGTGTGGATATGAACGATCGTCAGCTTCGTTTCGTGGTAGACGGACTTGGCGGAAAGACGAACGGTATGCCGAGAGAGGATGGTTATGACATCACTGTAGCATCTGAGATCATGGCAGTACTGTGTCTTGCAAGTGACATTACAGACCTGAAGAACCGTCTTGCACGGATCATCATTGGATATACATATGGCAAGGTTTCCGAGCAGAAGCCGGTAACAGCAGGCGATCTGAATGCACAGGGTGCTATGTGTGCACTGCTGAAGGACGCTCTGAAGCCGAACCTTGTTCAGACTCTGGAGCATGTACCGGCTATCGTACACGGCGGACCGTTCGCAAACATCGCTCACGGATGTAACTCCGTAATCGCTACAAAGATGGCTCTGAAGCTTGGTGATTATGCGATCACAGAGGCAGGCTTTGGTGCAGACCTTGGAGCAGAGAAGTTCCTTGATATCAAGTGCCGTATGGCAGGACTGACACCGAACGCAGTTGTTATCGTTGCTACAGTTCGTGCACTGAAATACAACGGCGGCGTGGCGAAGGCTGATCTGAACAATGAGAACCTGGAAGCACTTGAGAAAGGTCTTCCGAACCTTCTGAAACATGTAAGCAACATCAAGAACGTATACAAACTTCCGTGCGTGGTTGCAATCAATGCATTCCCGACCGATACAAAGGCAGAGCTTGACCTCGTAGAGAGCAAGTGTAGAGAGCTTGGCGTAAACGTTGCACTTTCTGAAGTATGGGCAAAGGGCGGCGAAGGTGGAAAACGCCTTGCAGAAGAAGTAATCCGTCTTGTAGAAGAGCCGAACGACTTTACTTACAGCTATGAGCTGGAAGGAAGCATCGAAGATAAGCTGAATCAGATCGTACAGAAGATCTACGGCGGCAAGAAAGTGGTTCTGACTGCAAATGCACAGAAACAGGCAAAAGAGCTTGAGGCACTTGGCTACGGCAACTGCCCGATCTGTGTGGCAAAGACCCAGTATTCTCTGACAGATGACCAGACAAAACTTGGCGCTCCGACGGACTTTGAAGTTACGGTACGTAACCTGAAGATTTCGGCAGGTGCAGGCTTTATCGTAGCTCTGACCGGAGAAATCATGACAATGCCGGGTCTGCCGAAGGTTCCGGCTGCAGAGAGAATTGATGTAGACGAGACAGGAAAGATTTCCGGACTGTTCTAAATTCTGAAAAGACCATACGTGGATTTGAGAAGATCAGATTCAGATGTGTTGAAATTGTTTTGGCCAAAAGCCGGGCGGCTTGATACGCGCCCGGCTTTCTAACTATATTTTATCAGTCAGCTGGCAGTTGCAGGGGTAGAAAAGACGGAAGCGCAGCTGCAAACTGATTGGAACGTGTGCAGGGAGGAAACGATATGTTTAAAAATGAAATAGAAGCAGTAGGCAATACTGCCAGAGGAAAAGTCGGATTATTGGAAAAAAATCCGTTTGGTTATGTTTTGATGTCATTTCTGGCGGGATTATACATAGCATTTGGAAGTATTTTGATGGGAATTGTAGGCGGAAATATGGCAGGGGAACCGATGCAGAAGCTGATCTGCGGCATTATTTTCTCCGTTGGCCTTTGTCTTGTGACGGTTGCAGGCGCTGAACTTTTCACAGGCAATAATTTTGTAATGGCTGTCGGAAGCCTGACAGGAACTGTTTCCTGGGGAAAAACGATCAAGCTTTGGGTGGTATGCTACATCGGCAACCTCCTCGGTTCTGTTGTAGGCGCGGCTGTTTTTACGGCGACTGGAATTATGAGCAATGAAGCGGTTGGCACGTTCCTGACAAGCACAGCAGCTGCAAAGATGGCGGGAACTCCGCTCAATCTTTTTGCAAAAGCGGTTTTATGTAATGTGCTGGTATGCCTTGCCATCTGGTGCGGTGCAAAACTGAAATCCGAGGGTGCGAAAATCGCGATGAATTTCTGCTGCGTTGCTACCTTTGTAGCCTGTGGTTTTGAACACAGCATTGCAAACATGACTTTTATGTCCATCGGCCTTATGAACCCGCATGACGCTGCTGTGAATTTTGGAGGATTTTTCTATAATCTTGGTATTGTTACGCTTGGAAATATGATTGGCGGTATTCTGTTAGTGGCAGTTCCGTACTATCTGATTTCAAAAGATAAATAACAAAGATAAATAACATAGAAAAGATAAAAAACAGGAGGTGCTGCAAGGCCTCCTGTTTTGTTATACAGACCCATTTGTTGAACTGTTGGAGAAATGCCCCTACGGGGAACCGTTACAGTCCGCGTGTGCGATATTTGCTGCATTGCAAGTTTGGTTCCAAATTCACTTACTGCGACGTATTTGTTTCGTCAGATTGTGCAAGGCGCAGTGCGTCACTGATGGCAGAGAGAAGGAGCTGGGAGGTATAGCGGTTTTCCTGCGGACTTGTAATTCCCTCCAGGCTCTGCTTTTCCAGAATCTGAGATGCAATGTGATCCAGTGAAGGCGATACAAGAGGATAGGCAGCAGCCGTTGTTTCACTTAAATTTACAAGGCGGATGCTGTTGATGTGGTTCTGATCCACGGTAACTTCCACTTCAGCGGCCGAATTCCCCAGTGTAACAGGCGTCGTATAAATGCCGGGGCGATAAGAGAGACGGTCTGAGGAATCCCCGGACGTGGTTTCTGTACTTGGCGTACTCTGATTTTCTGCCTGGGGACCTGTGGATGTGCTTTCTTTTTTGGCTTTTCCGGTAAACATCAGAAAGAGGCAGACAGCCAGCAGGATGACGAGGAAAAGCAGCATCAGGGTGTAAATGACTTCGCGTAGTTTGAGGACAATGATTTTAGGCTTGGAACTCATGGTTTACTCCGATAAAAAATTTTATAGTTAATATATCTTATTTTGTGTGGTCAGGCATTATGCCTGTTACTGTTTTGTTTTGAGATTTAACTAGTATTTGCAAAGTTTTCCTGTTCGTGGTATGATTTCAAAAATGAATTTACCAGGTATAAAAGTAAGCTTTGATTTGGAGGGCATTTCAATGGATTATTTGATTACGACTGACAATATGGCGGATTTCCCAAAGGAGTATATTGCGGAGCACGATCTGCGTACGATGTCGCTTACGTATTTGCTGGATGGCAAGACGTATGATGCAGAGAATTCGCTTTCTTCTCAGGAGTTCTATAAAAAGATGCGGGAAGGGTGCATGCCGACAACCTCTCAGATTAATCCGGAGGAGGCGAAGGAAAAACTCGTAGAATTTTTGCAGTTGCACAAACAGATTATTCACATTGCATTTTCCGGAGGCTTAAGCGGTACTTATAACAGTGTGCGGCTGGCGGCGGAGGAGCTGATGGAAGAGCGTCCGGATTGCCGGATTACGGTAATTGATTCGCTGGCGGCGTCTATGGGTGAGGGACTCCTGGTACACAAAGCGCTCGAAAAGCAGGCAGAGGGCCTTTCTTATGAGGAGATGGTAGCGTGGCTGGAGGAGAATAAGATGCATGTGTGTCACTATTTTACGGTAGATGATCTGTTTCATCTCTACCGTGGAGGCCGCGTTTCAAAAACGGCGGCTGTCCTTGGCACACTCGTCAATATTAAGCCGGTATTGCATGTCGATGGCGAGGGACATTTGATTCCACTTTCCAAGGTACGTGGCCGAAGGAAGTCGCTGAATGCGCTTGTGGACAGCATGGAACAGAAAATGGGAAGTTTCCGGGAACAGAATGATATCGTCTTTATCAGTCATGGGGACTGCTATGAGGACGCAGTGTATGTAAAGGAGCAGGTGCAGAAACGATTTGGTGTTGACCAGTTCCTGATCAGCCCGATAGGCCCTACCATTGGCGCGCATTCCGGTCCGGGAACAGTGGCACTGTTTTTTATGGGCGATGCAAGGTGACGGATGTTTGCAGGAGGCAGGGGATAAAAATGAGAAAAAAATTGACGGCGATCGCCTTGGCTGTATTTATGGCAGTAGTACCTGTGGGAAGCGCTACGGCAGGCGAAGTGACGTTGGATGGAAACGCGTATGAAGAAATGCAGGCTGCGCCGGAGGAAAACGAACCTTCAGAAGCAGGGCAGGATACCGAGCTGATAAGCGATAGCGCCTGGGATTATGACGCAGCTGTGGAAATGGAAGAAGATACACTGCCAGACGAATTGTTTGTGGAACCGGGCGATGAAGAATCTGTGCTGGAGGAAGACAGCGCGATTGTGCAGCCAGAAGGAGATCCGTCTGAGCCAGAAGGAACTGATGGTTTTACACAGCCGGAAGAGGAGAGAGCTGAGCAGTCAGACGATGGAACTGAAATTGGCCCGGAAGGGATACTTGTAGATGATTTTTTGGTAGCTGCCGAAGCGATAGACCCCAATCAGGAAGGGCTTACGGAGGAAGTGGCGCCGGAGCTTTTAGGAAATATTGTTGAGCAGCTTGCAACGAGTGGGTACGCGTCGGATGCACAGGCGGCCAAAGCCCGTACTTTTTATGCAGGCCAGTATGTAGATTCTTATGGCGGACAGCTTTCTGGGGAAGCAAGGAATGTATATGATGCGATGAAAGGCGCTTATGTGGATGCTAGGGTTGCGGTGAGTGACGATTCAAAGCTTGTGATTACATTTGCGGAGCAGTTCCCGATTGCGAATGCAACAGAGCTGGCGAAGGCTCAGGAAAGTGTACGTCGTATTATGCAGTCAGCGTTTGATGCATTTATGTATGACTATCCGGAGGTATTCTGGATGGATGCACCTATGTTTCTTTATAATTTTTCAAGTATGAATTATCCAAGTGTGGTGACAGGAATTACATTGTCTCCGCGCATGATTTATACAGGTGCAGGCATGGAGGTTGCGGCGTTTGATCAAGCGGTGAAAGCAGCATATCAAGCGGCAATACAAGGGCGGGATGTTTCTACAGCCAGTGGAAAAGTGAAAGCGATTCATGATTATTTGTGTAATCTTCTGATTTACGATGAAGGGACAACTGCGCTGGCAAAGGCATATGCGCATTCAGCTGCGGGCGTTTTTCTTTCTCCCACAAAGCGGGTTGTTTGCGAAGGGTATGCCAAAGCATTTAAACTTCTTTGTCAGGAGGCCGGATTAGAGAGTGCCTTGGTTGTTGGAAATGCGGGTGGCGCTCATATGTGGAATTATGTCAAAATGGATGACGGAAAATGGTATGTGATAGATGCTACATGGGATGACAATAGCAGCAACACACCAAGTACCGTTTATTGTCTGACAGGCGCATCATCCCGTGGAATGAGTGGATATACAATTGAGGCAGAACGAACAATTTATACTAATTTTTCAGGTAGTTTTTATACACAAAACTTTGCTGCGCCTATACTTAGAAGGGTTGGATATGAAAGTGGGGCTGAAGATTCCCATTATCATACATGGACCATACAGCGTCAAAATGCAACCTGTGCAAATTATGGAACAGAGTATGTGAATTGTTCTGCGTGTAATGAGAAAACGTTACAAGTTTTAGAGTTGATTAATCATAGGTTTACAAATTACGTATCAGATAAAAACGCCGGATGGAATCGCGATGGTACCATGACCGCTTTCTGTGAGAACGGCTGCGGCACGAAAAACACAGTAAATGATCCGGGGAGCGCCCGGATTCCGACGATAAAAGTCAACGTAACGAGCCTTACTCTGAAAAAAGGTCAGTCGACATCGGCTGTGAAGATTTCTGGGCTTGCAAAGGGCGACAAGATCATAAGTTGGAAATCAGATAATACGAAAATCGTAAAAGTAAACAGTAAGGGAAAAATTACAGCTCAGAAAAAGACAGGTAATGCAACGGTAACAGTGACGCTGGCGTCCGGTCTGAAAAAGAGTATTACCGTGAAGGTGCAGTCAGGCGCGGTAAGGACTACAAAGATTACGGGAGTTCCGAAAACGTTAAAGCTTTCGCTTGGCAAAAAGAAAGCGCTGGCGCCTGTGATCAGTCCGATTACAAGCCAGGAGAAGGTTACGTACGCTTCTTCTAATAAAAAAGTAGCGTCGGTTAGTTCTAAGGGTGTAATTACGGCAAAAGGGTCCGGAAAAGCTAAAATAACGGTAAAATCGGGAAGTAAAAAGGCGGTAATGACCGTTACAGTGCCGAAAATGGCGCCCAAGAAAATTACAAATATTGCTGGATCGGTTACGCTGAAGCGCGGAAAATCCAAGACACTGAATCCAAAATTGTCTCCATCCGGAAGCCAGGCTAAAATAACGTTTATTTCGTCGAATAAATCCGTAGCTTCCGTTTCATCCAAAGGAAAAATTACGGCAAAGAAAAAAGGCAAAGCAGTGATTACGGTAAAAGCAGGCAATGTCTCTGTAAAATGTAAGGTAACTGTTAAATAAAGTGTTCTTCTTTTTCTGTCATTTATTCCTGTAAGATTGGTATAAAAGCAATAAAAGCGTATATACTTATTACCATAACGGTCATACAAAGACAACCTCTGTTTTGACCGCCAGTTACAGGAATAAATGAAAAGGAGAACAGAATAATTATGAAACGTTGGAGAAAGTACGCATTATGTCTGGCCTGTGTGTGCTGTATGGCGCTTCTTGCAGGCTGCGGTAACGACAAAAACGACACAGTGGATGAAAATGCTACAATGACAGAGAATGGCAAAAATGATATGAATGGCAACAATGACAAGAATGATAAAAACGATAATGACAAAAACGGTACAGGAACTGTCGCTACTGAGAACAATGCAGAGACGGGCGCAGGCGGTACTGTGAACGGTGTAGACAATTCTCAGACAGATCGAGATGCACTGGATGATGATGAGACAGACAATAATACGGACAATAACGTAAACAGCGTGACAGACGAAAATGCATTAGAGAATGGCACCAATGTAAATGATACTGACACAGACGACAATACAAACAGAACAAGGACGGATGTGGGGACAGGCCTTGGCGATGCGGGCCGTGACATTGTAAATGGCGTAGGTGATGCTGGAAAAGATCTGATTAACGGTGTGGAAAATGCTGGCGATGCATTGACCGGAAATACAGAAAGATAAACACGTACTACATGCGTAAAAAACAGAAAACAAAGATAGCTTCTGCCGCACCGGAAACGGATTGCGGCAGAATTTTTCCGGTTTTCCCTGTTGGTTGAAGCGTGACAGATCTGGGAAAATTTTCAAATACATAAGGAAAGGACATGGAATATATGAGATTTCGACCATGTATCGATATACATAATGGAAAAGTAAAGCAGATTGTGGGTGGAAGCCTGCAGGATGCAGGTGATATGGCCAAGGAAAATTTTGTATCGGAGCAGGATGCCGAGTTTTATGCCCGGTTTTACCAAAGAGAAGGTCTTACAGGGGGACATGTGATTTTGCTGAATCCTTCTGCGTCGCCATATTATGAAGATACGAAAGAGCAGGCTTTACGTGCACTGGCGGCATATCCGGGAGGTCTGCAGGTAGGCGGAGGCATTCAGGAAGGAAATGCGGCGCAGTTTTTAGACGCGGGAGCTTCGCATGTGATTGTAACTTCATATGTGTTTCGGGAAGGACAGATTCATTATGGCAATCTGCAACGTCTGGTACGTGAGGTAGGAAAAAAACATCTCGTGCTTGATTTGAGCTGCCGGAAAAAGGACGATGATTATTATATTGTTACAGACCGTTGGCAGAAGTTTACGGATGTACGTTTGAATCAACAGGTCCTCGATGAATTGTCCGGGTACTGTGATGAATTTCTGATTCATGCAGCTGATGTGGAAGGGAAGGCAGAGGGGATTGAAAAACCATTGGCAGAGCTTTTAGGAACCTGGGGTAAGAAGCCAATAACTTATGCGGGGGGCGTTGGAAGCTATGCAGACCTTTGCTTGTTAAAACGGCTTGGAAGGGGATGTGTCGATGTGACGGTCGGAAGCGCACTGGATTTGTTTGGAGGGCATTTGTCTTATCGCAAAGTGCTTGAATTTTGTGAAAATTGAATAAAAAAATATAAAAAAACCGAAAAAATTAATAAAAATGTATTTTTGGTTGAAAAAAATGGATAGTGTGGTATAATGTACTCATGTAATGACGGAATTATGAAAAAGTAGTGACGAAATTACGAATCTGTAGCAAAGGAGTTGGATAGAATGAAATTTACGATCAGTGGGAAAAATATCGAGGTAACAGACGGTTTGAAATCCGCCATTCGGGATAAACTTGGAAAGCTGGAGCGGTATTTTACTCCGGATACAGAGATTATCGTGACTTTGAGTGTTGAGAAAGAACGTCAGAAGATTGAGGTAACCATTCCGGTCAAAGGTAATATTATCCGTTCAGAGCAGGTCAGCAATGATATGTATGTTTCCATTGACTTGGTTGAGGAGGTAATTGAGCGTCAGCTTCGCAAATACAAAGAGAAGATAGTTGATAAAAATCAGGAGAGCAGTAATTTCCGGAAAGAATTTATTGAAAAGGAGAGCGATCCGTTAGACGAAGTCAGAATTATCCGCACAAAGCATTTTGGCATGAAACCAATGTATCCGGAAGATGCCTGTGTTCAGATGGAACTGCTTGGCCATACATTTTTTGTATTTTGCAATGCTGAGACAGAAGAGGTCAATGTCGTTTATAAACGCAAAGGCGGCACGTATGGGTTGATTGAACCAGAGTACAGCTAGATGGCGGGGCGTAAGGTATAAGTGAAACAGAACGGCGATATTTGAAATTTGAACAAATTGTAAACAGAATATGAGGATAGGAAAAAGGCCGCTGCATTGGTGCAGCGGCTGTTTTATGCAGTTTTGCCGTTGCACGGAACAGGATGAGCGGTACGGAGAGAAAAAATGAATTTTTCGCCCACTGTATGTTCATAAAAACGGGAATGCGTTCATAAAAAATTTAATTGTGTTAATGCCTCGGAAGTGATACAATAAAAAGCAAATTATTGTTGAAATGGAGATACAAAATGAAGATAGTAGAAAAAATCTTTGGAACCCACAGTCAGCGTGAGCTGAAGATGATCATGCCAATTGTGGACAAGATAGAAAGTCTCCGGCCTACGATGCAGGCGCTTACGGATGAGGAACTGAGAGCCAAGACAAAAGAGTATAAAGAGCGCTATGCAAATGGTGAGACGTTGGACGACCTTCTCCCTGAGGCATTTGCTACTGTACGCGAAGCGGGAAAGCGCGTGCTGAACATGGAGCATTACCGGGTACAGCTGATTGGTGGAATCATTCTTCACCAGGGACGTATTGCAGAGATGCGTACCGGTGAAGGTAAGACGCTTGTATCTACGCTTCCGGCTTATCTGAATGCGTTGACCGGTGAAGGCGTGCATATCGTTACGGTTAACGATTATCTGGCACACCGTGATGCTGAGTGGATGGGACAGGTGCATGAGTTCCTTGGACTGAAGGTCGGCGTAGTACTCAATTCGATGAACAACGATGAGCGAAGAGAGCAGTATGCCTGCGATATTACTTATATTACAAACAACGAGCTCGGTTTTGATTATCTGCGTGATAACATGGTTATTTACAAAGAGCAGCTTGTTCAGAGAGATCTTGTCTATGCGATCATTGATGAGGTTGACTCTGTTTTGATTGACGAGGCCCGTACACCGCTTATTATTTCCGGTCAGTCCGGAAAATCTACAAAGCTGTACGAGGTGTGCGATATTCTGGCACGTCAGCTTCAGCGCGGTGAAGCAAGCGGCGAGGTTACCAAGATGACTGCGCTGATGGGCGAGGAGATTACAGAGACCGGTGATTTTATTGTCAATGAGAAGGACAAGATTGTTACACTGACCGAGCAGGGTGTTCATAAGGTAGAGAAATTCTTCCAGATTGAAAACTTCTCAGATGCAGAAAACTTGGAAATTCAGCACAATGTGGATCTGGCTCTTCGGGCGCACAATTTGATGTTCCGCGATCAGGATTATGTGGTAAAAGACGATGAAGTTATGATCGTCGATGAATTTACGGGACGTATTATGCCGGGCCGCCGGTATTCGGACGGTCTGCATCAGGCGATCGAGGCAAAAGAGCACGTAAAAGTAAAACGCGAGAGCAAGACGCTGGCGACGATTACATTCCAGAATTTCTTTAATAAGTACAAAAAGAAATCTGGTATGACCGGTACGGCACTTACCGAGGAGAAGGAGTTCCGCGATATTTACGGTATGGACGTTGTTGAGATTCCGACGAACCGTCCGGTGCAGCGTATCGACTTGAATGACGCCGTTTATATGACGAAAAAAGAGAAGTACCGTGCCGTTGTAGAGGCAGTCAAAGAGGCGCATGCCAAAGGACAGCCGGTGCTGGTTGGTACGATTACGATCGAAGTGTCGGAGCTGCTTTCCACGCTTTTGAAGCGGGAGGGGATTCAGCATAAGGTTTTGAATGCGAAGTTCCATGAGCTGGAGGCTGAGATTGTAGCTGACGCTGGTATTCATGGAGCAGTTACGATCGCAACGAACATGGCCGGTCGTGGTACGGATATTAAGCTGGACGAGGAATCAAGGAAGGCCGGAGGTCTTAAAATTATCGGTACGGAACGCCATGAGTCACGCCGAATTGATAATCAGTTGCGTGGTCGTTCCGGTCGTCAGGGAGATCCCGGTGAGTCCAGATTTTATATTTCGCTTGAGGACGATCTGATGCGTCTGTTCGGTTCTGAGAAGATGATGAAGGTGTTCCAGTCTCTAGGCGTGCAGGAAGGTGAGCAGATTGAGCACAAGATGCTTTCCAATGCAATCGAAAAGGCACAGATGAAGATTGAGAGCAACAACTTTGGTATCCGTAAGAATCTTCTTGAGTACGATCAGGTAAACAACGAGCAGAGAGAAATCATCTATGCGGAGCGTCGCCGTGTGCTGGATGGCGAGAGTATGCGCGATTCTATTATTAAGATGATTATGGATATTTCCGATAATGTTGTGGATCTGTGTTTTGGTGAGACGACGGATCGTGATGAATGGGATTTGCAGGAGCTGAATTCTGTTCTGTTGCAGACGATTCCGCTTAAACCGATCACAGCGGAAGCAATTCAGGATATTTCCAATAAGAGTGAATTAAAGCAGATGATCAAAGAGCAGGCTGTAAAGCTCTATGAATTAAAAGAAACGGAGTTCCCGGAGCAGGAGCAGATTCGTGAGCTGGAGCGCGTGATTCTTCTGAAAGTGATTGACCGGAAATGGATGGATCATATTGACGATATGGATCAGCTTCGTCAGGGAATCGGCCTTCAGGCGTATGGTCAGAAAGACCCGCTTGTAGAGTATAAAATGAGCGCTTACGAGATGTTTGATTCAATGACATCTGCAATTCAGGAAGATACAGTTCGCCTGCTGTTCCATGTAAAGGTAGAGCAGAAGGTAGAGCGTGAAGAGGTTGCGAAGGTGACTGGAACGAATAAGGATGATTCCGGCCCACGCGCACCGAAAAAGCGTGCTGCGGACAAGGTTTATCCGAATGATCCGTGTCCATGCGGCAGCGGAAAGAAATACAAACAGTGCTGTGGACGCAAGGCGTAAAAAGACGGATTAAGGTTCCGGACAGAAAGCTGCAGGCAGTCTGTCCGGAATGATATAAAAAAGATTGAAAGAGGGTGAAAATGTGGTTGAGCTTGACCAGTTTAAAGTTCTTTTGAACAGCTATACGAAACCATTAGTGGAAGTGAGGGATTCACTTTGACCTGGTAAATAAGATACAGCGTGTTCAGGAGTTGGAGCGTCGTATGGAAGAGCCGGATTTCTGGGATAATCCCGAAAAATCTCAGGAGTCTATGAAGACGCTGAAGTCCCTGAAGGACGATATCGAAACTTACCAGCAGTTAGAGAATCAGTACGAAGAAATCGAAATGCTCATAGAGATGGGCTATGAGGAAAATGACCCTGCGGTGATACCGGAGATTGAAGAGACGCTGCAAAGTTTTCAGGAAACACTGGAAGATATCAGAATTAAGACGCTTCTTTCCGGTGAATACGATGAAACAAACGCAATCGTGACGCTGCACGCAGGAGCCGGAGGAACGGAGTCCTGTGATTGGGCTTCTATGTTGTACCGGATGTATACGCGCTGGGCAGACAAAAAAGGGTATCAGGTCGAAGTTCTGGATTATCTGGATGGCGACGAGGCAGGGATTAAGGCCGTTACATTCCAGGTGAACGGGCCAAAGGCATACGGGTATCTGAAATCAGAGAAAGGCGTGCACCGTCTGGTCCGGATTTCTCCGTTCAATGCAGCAGGAAAACGTCAGACCTCCTTTGTGAGCTGTGACGTAATGCCGGATATTGAGGAGGATGTTGATGTGGAGGTCAATGCAGATGATCTGCGGATAGACACGTATCGTTCGAGCGGAGCCGGCGGACAGCACATCAATAAAACTTCATCGGCAATTCGTATCACTCATTTGCCGACCGGTATTGTGGTACAATGCCAGAATGAGCGTTCTCAGCATCAGAATAAGGACAAAGCGATGCAGATGCTGAAGGCAAAACTGTATCTTCTGAAACAGCAGGAAAATGCAGAGAAGGCGTCAGATATCCGTGGCGAAGTGAAGGAGATCGGGTGGGGAAATCAGATCCGTTCTTATGTTATGCAGCCGTATAAGCTTGTCAAAGATCTGCGTACCGGTGCAGAGTCCGGAAATGTAGACGCGGTTATGGATGGAAGTATTGACCACTTTATTAATGCTTATCTGAAATGGCTCTCACTTGGCGGGAAAAAGGACGAAGAAGAATAAAAGACATGGAGCTGCTTCGAATGATAACTTTTGCAGCAGCTCCAGAGATTTTATGAAAAAACAAAAACAAATTCGGACAAAAATTTTTGAAATAGCTGTTGACAAAATGAAAATACAGGTATATAATTAACAACGCTGAAGAAAACATAAAATGTGTGCGCTTAGCTCAGCTGGATAGAGCGTTTGGCTACGGACCAAAAGGTCGGGGGTTCGAATCCTCTAGCGCACGGTATCTGGAAAGGCTGGAAATCGAAAGGTTTCCGGTCTTTTTGTATATCTACCTATTTTGAACATTGGCAATAAGCGTTTTGCAGGATGCATTTATAAATTTTGTATGAAATAAAGGCATTTTTTGTGACGGAGAGCAAAAATAAATAGAATATTAAAAAAATCTTTACGCCAGGAAAGCTTCATGATAAAGTAATAGAATAAAATTGCAAAGGAGAATGAAACGTATGGGTGGATTTTTCGGAGTTGCCTCCAAGAATAATTGTATACTGGAATTATTTTATGGTATTGATTATCATTCACATCTGGGGACAAGACGCGGTGGTATGGCTGTTTGCGGAGAACGGGGATTTCAGAGGGCGATTCATAATATTGAAAATTCTCCGTTTCGTACGAAGTTTGAGCGTGATGTGGAGGAGATGGAGGGGAATCTCGGGATCGGATGCATTTCTGATTATGAGCCGCAGCCTCTCCTGATTCAGTCTCATCTGGGAAGCTTTGCGATTACAACGGTTGGAAAGATCAACAATATGGACGAGCTTTTGAAGCTTGTATATGAAAACGGAAATACACATTTTCAGGAGATGAGCAGCGGACAGGTCAATGCGACCGAGCTGGTTGCTGCACTGATCTGTAAGAAAGAGAGTATTGTAGAAGGGATTCGGTATGTGCAGGAACTGGTGGATGGTTCTATGACGCTGTTGCTGATGACGAAGAAGGGGCTGTACGCGGCAAGAGACCGCTATGGAAGAACGCCGCTCGTCATTGGGCATAAAGAAGATGCATACTGTGTCGCGTTTGAGAGTTTTTCTTATATCAATTTGGGCTACGACGATTACCGGGAACTTGGGCCGGGGGAGATTGTCTTTATTGATCCGGATGGCGTAAAGACACTTGTCGAACCGGGAAAAGAGATGCGTATTTGTTCCTTTTTGTGGGTTTATTACGGTTATCCGACCTCTGCGTATGAGGGTGTTAATGTAGAGGAGATGCGCTATAAGTGTGGTGCGATGCTGGCAAAGCGCGACAAAGGCCAGGTGTCGCCCGATGTTGTGGCGGGAGTTCCGGATTCCGGTATCGCACATGCAATCGGGTATGCAAATGAGTCAGGGATTCCGTATGCAAGACCTTTCATCAAGTATACACCGACGTGGCCACGTTCCTTTATGCCGACGCAGCAGAGCCAGAGAAATCTGATTGCAAAAATGAAACTGATTCCGGTGAAAGCTCTGATACAGAACAAAAAACTCCTTTTGATTGATGATTCCATTGTACGCGGCACGCAGCTGCGTGAAACGACAGAATTTTTATATGCCAGTGGAGCGAAGGAAGTACATGTGCGTCCTGCCTGCCCGCCGCTTCTGTATGGATGCAAATATCTGAATTTCTCCCGTTCAAAATCAGAGCTGGATTTGATTACAAGAAGAGTGATACGAGAACGTGAGGGGGAACATGTATCACAGGAGGTTTTGGATGATTATGCGAATCCGTGCAGCAAACGTTATGAGGCGATGCTTGAGGCTGTAAGGAAGGAGCAGAATTTTACAACGCTTCGATATCATCGGCTGGATGATTTAAGGGAAGCAATTAATATTTCACCGTGTAAGCTTTGTACTTATTGTTTTAACGGAAAAGAGTGATTTACAGATGATAAAAATTGTTTTATGGGATGTGGACGGGACATTGCTTGATTTTTCAAAATCGGAGCAAAACGGGATTCGGCTGTGCCTGGAAGAGATTGGATTTCATGACTGTACAGAGGCGATGCTGAAGCATTATGAGGAGATTAACCGGGTTTACTGGGAAGCTTTGGAGCGGGGAGAATTGTCGAAAAGAGAAGTTCTTCTTGGCCGCTTTGAAACATTTTTCCGGGAAGAAGGGATTGCCTGTCCGGATATTCCGGCTTTTAATGATTCATATCAGGAAAAGCTCGGCGAATATTTTTTTGAAAATGAAAATTCTGTGCAGCTGTGCCGGAAGCTTCATGGACGTGTGGCACAGTATGCGGTGACAAATGGTACAGTCGAGGCACAGAGAAGCAAATTGAAAGGCTCCCGGCTTGGGGAATTACTGGACGGTGTTTTCATCTCTGACGAGATCGGTGTGGAAAAGCCGCAGATCGGTTTTTTTGAACATGTATTTTCTGTAATTGGTCCGGTAGACCGCAGAGAGGTTCTGATTGTCGGTGATTCGCTGACCAGCGACATGCGGGGCGGAAATAATGCGGGAATTTTGTGTTGCTGGTATAATCCGCATCACAAAAAGAATACGGCGAATGTGCGTCTTGACTATGAGATCAGCCATTTGTGGGATGTGGAAAAGCTGCTTGAAAGCGGAGGAGAACAATGACAAAAGAGGAATTGGCTCTGGAAATAATCGAGCGTCTGAAAAAAGAGTATCCGGATGCCGGATGTACACTGGATTACGATCATGCATGGAAGCTTTTAGTAAGTGTACGTCTGGCGGCGCAGTGCACCGATGCACGTGTGAATGTAGTGGTGGAAAAGCTATATGAGAAATATCCGGATGTGGAAGCGCTGGCAAGTGCCGAGCCGGAGGAAATAGAAGCGATCGTAAGGCCATGTGGACTTGGGAAAAGCAAGGCACGAGATATCAGTGCGTGTATGCGGATTTTAAAGGATCAGTACGATGGAAAAGTGCCGGAGGATTTTGACGCACTCTTGAAATTACCGGGTGTGGGCCGCAAGAGCGCTAATCTCATCATGGGCGATGTATTCGGAAAGCCTGCCATTGTGACTGATACGCACTGCATTCGCCTGACGAACCGTATGGGACTCGTAGATGGGATAAAGGAGCCTAAAAAGGTGGAAATGGCGCTGTGGAAAATTATTCCGCCGGAGGAGGGCAGCGATTTTTGCCATCGGCTGGTGTATCATGGACGCGATGTCTGTACAGCACGGACAAAGCCATACTGTGACCGCTGTGTGTTGGCTGACATTTGTGCAAAGAATGGTGTTGCAGATGCCTGAAATTGTCGGCACACCGGAAAAATGAGCGCGAGGTTTTTGCCGTATCAATAGGGAAATGTATATTCTGGTATAAAACGGGCCAAACTAGGTAGAACGTATTTCCAAGCATTTTAATATTGACAGAGGGGTATTGGAAAGCGTGATACAAATGCATGAAAATGCAAAGGAGGCACGAATTTTATGGAAGAAGTGACGAGAAAACTTTTGGAAGAATGTAGCCAGGGCTGTAAAATGGCAGTGGGGAGTATGAACCAGATCTGTCAGCATGTAACTGGAGGCCGGTTGGAGGATGTGATTCTGGACTACCGGGAAAAGCATGAGGAGATCGGGAAAAAAGCAGACGAACTTCTTGAGACAGGCGGTGTGGCAGTAAAAGCTCCGGGAGCGGCAGCAACGGCTTATTCTTGGCTGTCTACGGAAATGAAAATGAGACTTAATGATGATAACAGCAGGATTTCTCAGATTTTGATGGATGGCTGTAATATGGGAATTCAGAATATCAGCGGCGCAATGAATCAGTACGGAGGAGCATCTGCAGACAGCAAAAAAATTGCAAGAGAGCTGGTTCAGACAGAAGAAGCTTTTATGAAAGATTTAAAGGAATTTTTGTAAGCGGAAGGTTTCTAAGGGAAGGGATTTGTATACAGAGATACTGTATTTATATGCATTGGAAACAAGAATAGGATGTCGAATAAATTTGCAAAATGATGAAAATGGGCGGAAAGGAAAAGTTCCTTACGCCCATTTTGCATGTTTTTCAGAGGACAGCCTTTGCCATATTCAATAAAATATCAGAATCAACTTTTTTCAGGCTCCGCTTGCAGGAACTTTGGCTGAATTGCTGGTGTAATGTGGCTCTTCTTTGTTGCTTGTCTGTGCGCGGTCCGGAGCACAATTGAGGCAAAATTGATACATTTTTTCGTAAGCTTCAAGTTCTGCTTCGGAGGATGGAAGAGCTGGAATGAGACCAGTGCAGTCCATGGAAGAACAGATACTTTTGGAAAAGCAGGAATCAGAGAAGTTTAAATCTTCAGCTGATTTTTTTGTTTTGTCGGATTTATCAGGCATAGGGGCTCCTTTCAGTTCGTAACAAAATTTTGAGTAAAACAACCTCTGTTATCAGTGTGAACAATTGTTTGAAACATATTCTTTGAAAAAAATAGGAATTAAATGTTGCATATTGGCAGGGGACGTGATAATATAATATCACATAATATATATAATTAAAAGGAGCGGTTTTTTGTTCAGCAAAGTGAGATCAGCAGCGATTTGTGGGATTGAAAGCAGAATTGTTTCGGTTGAGGTAGATGTAGCAAATGGTCTTCCACAGTTTTCGATGGTAGGCTTCTTAAATGCACAGGTGCGGGAGGCGCAGGACCGTGTGCGGACAGCGATCAAAAATTCGGGCTATTCTCTTGCACCGAAAAAAGTGACGGTAAATCTGGCTCCGGCGGATATTCGAAAGTCAGGGCCGGGGTTTGACCTGCCGATCGCAGTTGCGGTTATGGCTTCGTACGGTTTTTTTCCAGGGGATATGCTCGAACGTATTTTTCTGGCAGGTGAACTGGGACTGGATGGGAGTATTCGAGGTATATGCGGAGTGCTGGGGATGGTACTGGAGGCGCGGCGGGCGGGCTGCGAGAGCTGTATTATTCCGGAAGCAAATGTCAGAGAGGGAGCGGTGATTCAGGGAATACAGGTCTTTGGCGCCGGCCATTTAAAAGAAGTAGTAGAACACTTTATCTCGTGTCGCAAATTGCATATAGCTTCTATTAATATAGAAGAAATGTTTTCAGAAATGCCTGTTCGTACCATGCCTGATTTCGCAGATATCAAAGGGCAGCATACTGTAAAGCGGGCTGCTGAGATTGCGGCAGCGGGGATGCACAATCTTTTGATCAGCGGGACACCGGGCTCAGGAAAGACAATGATTGCAAGTCGGATTCCAGGGATATTGCCGTTGATGGACATCGAAGAGTCTCTGGAGGTATCAAAGATACACAGCGTAGCGGGTCTGCTTCCATCTACCGGGATTTTGCGTGAACGGCCTTTTCGGATGCCGCACCACACGGTGTCGCCTGTTGCACTGACAGGAGGAGGGGGTGTGCCGCGTCCGGGAGAGATCAGTCTGGCACACAGAGGGGTATTGTATTTGGATGAGCTTCCGGAATTTCAAAAAGAGGCGCTGGAGATCCTGCGTCAGCCGCTTGAGGAGGGCGAAATAAGGATTTCCAGAAACAGCGGCCAGTATGTATTTCCAGCTGATTTTATGCTTGTGGCATCCCGAAATCCCTGTAAATGCGGGTATTATCCGGATCGGACCAGATGTCATTGCCATGAGCATGAAGTGATGAGGTATCTGCATAAGATCAGTCGTCCTTTGCTGGATCGGATTGATCTTCATGCAGAGGCAGAGCAGGTACAGTATGAAGAATTAGTTCAGGAGAGCGGTGAAGAGACAACAGCACAAATCCGGAAGCGGGTTTTGGCAGCGCAAAGTCTGCAAAAGATACGGTATGACGGGAGTCGCTTTCGTTTTAACGCAGAATTGACTGCCGCTGAGCTGGAACATTACTGTCCGATGGAGGATGAGGTAAAAGCGCAGTTGAAACATGTGTACGAGCAGAAGCGTCTGACAGCGCGCTCATATCATAAGGTTATTAAGGTGGCGAGGACAATTGCAGACTTAGAAGGCTGTGAGGTGATCGGGTTGCGCCATCTGGGAGAAGCGGTTTATTACCGGCCAGCGGACGGGCTGCAATAAGATACATGATGTGGATGTTAAGGCGAAAATGGAGAGAAAGGTGGGGTTGAGATCGAGCAGTACTGGGAGTGGTTATGCAGCATTCCGGGAATGTATCGGGGGCAGCTGGAAATGTTGCTGCGCTTTTTTAAGAGTCCTGAGCATATCTGGCATACAGAGGAAAAAGAACTGGATTATTTAAAAGAAAGGGGATGTGTCTGGATTGAAAAGGTCAGCCGTGCGAAAGCAGAGCCTCCGGAGAAAACAGTGCATAGGAATCGGGAACAGGGAATACAATTTATCAGTTGGGAACATACTATGTATCCGAAGAGGCTTCAGGGTTTGGCGGACAGGCCGTATGGACTTTTTTACAAGGGCAGTATCCCGCAGGAGGATAAAAAAGCAGTTGCGGTTGTCGGGGCAAGGATGTGCACGAAACGCGGCAAAGAATGGGCAGAGCTTTTCGCAGAGAAGATTTGTCGGGCCGGCGGCGTGGTGGTCAGTGGTGCAGCTTACGGGATTGATGGAGCAGCACAGTGGGCAGCTTTGCAAAGCAAAGGCCAGAGCTTTGGTATTCTGGGTTGCGGCGTTGATCGATGCTATCCGGCCGGCCATAAAGAGCTTTATATAAGACTACAGCAAAGTGGAGGGCTTATTTCAGAATATCCGCCAGGTACCCCGCCAATGCCACAGAATTTTCCGATGAGGAATCGGATTATCAGTGGACTTGCGGACTTTGTGGTCGTAATAGAAGCACGCAGGAAGAGTGGTTCTTTGATTACAGCGGATTTTGCTGCGGAACAGGGAAAGCACGTGATGGCAGTTCCAGGACGTCCGACGGATGAACTGAGCGAGGGATGCAATGAACTGATAGCACAGGGAGCGGGTGTTGTTTTGTCGGTTGAAAGTCTTATAGAAACTATTTTTTCTGATATTTCATGTTTAAAAAAGAAATTATCCGATGATTTAATACTTGCACCTGCGGAGAAATTAGTGTATAGTAGTCTCGGTTTGTGCGCAAAGAGCCTGTGGGAGCTGGAAGCGTGCACGGTACTTTCTTTATCAGAATTAAGCGGATGTCTGCTGTCTCTGGAGTTGAAAGGCCTGATCAAAGAAACAAAGCGCGGTTATTACGCGCGAAAAGAATGAGGAATGTAGTGTTTTCTGGAGGTAATCGCTATGCCTAAATATCTGGTGATCGTAGAGTCGCCTGCAAAAGTAAAGACAATCAAAAAGTTTCTCGGCTCGAATTATGAGGTTCTTGCATCGAATGGGCATGTCAGGGATTTGCCAAAAAGTAAAATGGGAATTGACATGGAGCATGGCTGCGAGCCAAAATATATTACAATTCGGGGGAAGGGAGATATTCTTGCAACGCTGCGCAAGGCTGAGAAAAAAGCGGACAAGGTGTATCTTGCAACGGACCCTGATCGGGAGGGCGAAGCGATTTCCTGGCATCTGGCAGAGGCATTAAAGTTAGATCCCAAAAAGCAGAAACGTATCACCTTTAATGAGATTACAAAAAGCGCAGTGAAGGAATCTCTCAAACATGCGCGATCAATTGATATGGATTTGGTGGATGCACAGCAGACACGCCGCATTCTGGACCGTATGGTGGGATATCGGATTAGTCCGCTGCTCTGGCAGAAAGTAAAGAGGGGACTAAGTGCCGGCCGTGTGCAGTCTGTTGCGCTTCGGATCATTGGAGACCGGGAGGATGAGATTAATGCATTTATCCCGCAGGAATACTGGAGCTTGGATGTGAAACTTACAGCGCCAGGAGAAAAGAAAAGCCTGACGGCCAAATTCTACGGAAAAGACAAAAAGATGACGATTTCATCACAGGCGGAGCTGGATGAAATTTTGCAGAAGACAAAGAATGCGGAGTATGTGGTAGAAGAGGTACGCAGGAGTGAGCGGACGAAAAAGGCGCCGCTTCCATTTACGACAAGTACATTGCAGCAGGAAGCGGCAAATGTACTGAATTTTTCTACACAGAAAACAATGCGGTTGGCGCAGCAGTTATACGAAGGCGTAGAACTGAAAGGGAGTGGCACGACGGCGCTGATTACTTATCTGCGTACGGACTCTACCAGGATTTCAGAGGAAGCAGATTTGGCTGCAAAAAATTATATTGCCGATCAGTATGGGGATGCGTTTGTGCAACAGAGCAGCCAGTCATCCAAAAGTGATAAGAAAATTCAGGATGCGCACGAGGCAATCCGGCCAACAGATATTACAAGGACGCCATTTAACGTAAAAGATTCTCTGAGCCGTGATCTGTTCCGTCTGTATCAGCTCATTTGGAAACGTTTTACTGCGAGCCGTATGTCTGCGGCGAAATATGAAACAACTTCCGTATATATTGGAGCAGCCGGTTATCGTTTTCATATTGCTGCCTCCAGAGTGGTCTTTGAAGGATTTCGAAGTGTATATACGGGCAGCGATGAGGCAAAAGAGGATGACAATGTTCTGGTCGGAAAGATTGAACCGGGTATGAAGCTTGTTTCGAAAGATATTGAGACGAAACAGCATTTTACACAGCCGCCGGCCCATTATACAGAGGCATCGCTTGTACGGGCGCTTGAGGAACAGGGAATCGGACGGCCCAGTACGTATGCTCCGACCATTACAACGATTATCGCAAGACGTTATGTAGCCAAAGAAAATAAAAATCTTTATATGACAGAGCTTGGAGAAGTTGTCAATTCGATTATGAAAGCGGCATTTCCGAGCATTGTAGATGTGAGCTTTACCGCGAATATGGAGTCACTGCTGGATTCGATCGGAGAAGGGGCGATTTCCTGGAAAACGGTTGTGGAGAATTTTTACCCTGACCTGGATGAAGCAGTAAAGAAGGCAGAACAGACGCTGGAAAAGGTAAAAATCGAGGATGAAGTTACCGATGTGATCTGTGAAGAATGTGGGCGGAATATGGTCATTAAGTATGGTCCGCACGGCAAGTTCCTTGCATGTCCCGGATTTCCGGATTGCCGTAATACAAAACCTTATCTGGAGAAGATCGGTGTTCCCTGTCCGATGTGCGGCAAAGATCTGGTAATTCGAAAAACAAAAAAGGGAAGGCGTTATTACGGCTGTGAGAATAATCCGGACTGTGAATTTATGTCCTGGCAGCGACCGGTACAGAAAAAGTGTCCGCAGTGTGGCGGCTATATGGTAGAAAAAGGGAATAAAATAGTCTGCGCAGATAAAGCCTGCGGTTATGTTTGTGTGAAAACAGACGAAGAAAAAGGGGTTTCGTGACAGAGGTTAAATAGTAACAAAATATAGAGAAAATACGTTGATTTTCTGAAAACTCTGTGTTATGATATGGAATAATGAAGTGGGAGGATTTTGTGTAAAGGAGGCCCGTAATGAGTGTTCAACTATTGGATAAGACTAGGAAGATCAATCAATTGTTGCATAACAATAATACCAGCAAGGTCGTTTTTAATGACATTTGTAATGTTCTGACAAGCATATTGAATTCCAATGTTCTGGTGATCAGCAGGAAAGGAAAGGTACTGGGAGTAGGGTTGTGCGATGGTGTGGAGGAGATTGGAGAGCTTATCGTTGACAAAGTGGGCGGTTTCATTGATCCGATGCTGAATGAGAGGCTTCTCGGAGTTCTTTCTACAAAAGAAAATGTGAATCTGGAAACTTTGGGTTTTGTGGGAGACAATATCAGAAAGTATCAGGCGATTATTAATCCGATTGATATTGCAGGTGAGCGTCTGGGTACCGTATTTATGTATAAATTTGAATCCCAGTATGAGATCGACGATATCATACTCAGTGAGTATGGGACGACGGTAGTAGGACTCGAGATGATGCGTTCTGTAAACGAGGAGAATGCAGAAGAGAATCGTAAAGTGCAGATTGTAAAATCTGCGATCAGTACACTTTCATTTTCAGAAATGGAAGCGATCGTTCATATTTTTGATGAACTGGATGGTGCAGAGGGAATTCTTGTTGCCAGCAAAATAGCTGACAGAGTAGGCATTACGCGATCTGTTATTGTTAACGCCTTGAGGAAGTTTGAGAGTGCCGGTGTAATTGAATCACGTTCTTCCGGTATGAAGGGAACCTACATTAAAGTACTGAATGATGTAGTGTTTGATGAATTAAATGAAATTAAGAGAGCACGGAATCTGTAGAAGCAGTGAAATGGAAGTGCCGGATGTCTGCCTTTGGGCAGGCATCTTTTTTTATCGTATAGGAAGCTTCGTCTCCTATACGATAAAAGCCTCCGGCAGGATGCGCAGCTTCGCGCGCGGAACAAAAGTTGTGCTCTGAAATTTATTGACACGCGAGGTGTGCGAAGCACACTTTTGTTCTTATATAGGAAAACGTATCCTGAAGACATAAGAAAAAAAGAAATAGTGAGAAAAACAAAGAAAAATAAAGAGAATAGAAGATAATATATGAATAATCAAAAATATATAGCTGTAATAGAAGTTGCATTATTTACATATTTTAACTAATATAAGATTGTTCGTTAGCACTCGACTTTAGCGAGTGCTAATAAGTAGAGAAGAAGAGAAATACCATCTAAGGAGGAATTAAATATGAAATTAGTACCGTTGGGCGACAGAGTTGTGTTGAAACAGTTTGAAGCAGAAGAGACAACGAAATCCGGAATCATCCTCACCAGTAAGACACAGGAAAAGCCGCAGGAGGCAGAGGTCGTTGCAGTGGGACCGGGCGGAATGGTAGATGGAAAAGAAGTTACGATGCAGGTAAAGGTTGGCGATAAAGTTATTTATTCGAAGTATGCTGGTAATGAAGTAAAGCTTGGCGAGGAAGAGTTTATTATTGTAAAACAGAATGATATTCTCGCAGTCGTTGAATAACACAGATTGAAAAGAAGAAAACAGGAGGCTGATTATAATGGCAAAGGAAATTAAATTTGGCGCTGATGCAAGAACATCTTTAGAGAATGGTGTAAATAAACTGGCTGATACTGTTCGTGTGACACTTGGACCGAAGGGAAGAAACGTTGTTCTTGACAAGCAGTTTGGTTCACCGCTTATCACAAATGACGGTGTGACGATTGCGAAAGAGATCGAGCTTGAGGATGCTTTTGAAAATATGGGTGCGCAGCTGATCAAAGAAGTTGCATCCAAGACAAATGATGTGGCAGGAGATGGCACAACAACAGCTACCGTTCTGGCACAGGCAATGGTAAACGAAGGTATGAAGAACCTGGCAGCAGGTGCAAATCCGATCGTGCTTCGTAAAGGAATGAAAAAAGCGACGGATGCAGCTGTTGAGGCAATCAAGAATATGAGCAAGAAAGTTACTGGAAAAGAGCAGATTGCACGTGTTGCAGCAGTATCTTCCGGTGATGAGACGGTTGGTGAGCTGGTAGCAAATGCAATGGAGAAGGTTTCTCAGGACGGCGTTATTACGATTGAAGAATCCAAGACCATGCAGACTGAGCTTGATCTGGTAGAAGGTATGCAGTTTGACCGCGGATATATTTCTGCGTATATGGCAACTGATATGGAAAAAATGGAAGCAGTGTTGGATGATCCGCTTATTTTGATTACGGATAAAAAGATCAGCAACATTCAGGAAGTTCTTCCGCTTCTGGAGCAGGTAGTTCAGTCTGGCAAAAAGCTGCTGATTATTGCAGAGGATGTTGAGGGAGAAGCTCTTACGACTCTGATTGTAAATAAGCTGCGCGGTACGTTCCAGGTGGTTGCTGTGAAGGCGCCGGGCTATGGTGACAGAAGAAAAGCAATGCTGGAGGATATCGCAATTCTGACCGGAGGACGTGTGATCTCTGAAGAGGTTGGCCTTGATCTGAAAGAAGCAACTCTGGATATGCTGGGACGTGCAAAATCTGTTAAGGTTCAGAAAGAAAATACAATCATCGTTGACGGACTTGGCGAAAAAGACGCGATCCAGGCCAGAATTACCCAGATCAAAGCAATGATCGAAGAGACAAAGTCTGAATTTGACAAAGAGAAGCTTCAGGAGCGTTTGGCTAAGCTTTCCGGCGGTGTCGCTGTTATTCGTGTCGGCGCTGCGACAGAGACAGAAATGAAGGAAGCAAAGCTTCGTATGGAGGATGCTCTGGCAGCTACGAAGGCAGCCGTAGAAGAGGGAATCATTGCAGGCGGCGGTTCTGCATATATCCATGCTGCAAAAGAAGTTGAAAAGCTTGCAGAAGAGCTGGATGGCGATGAGAGAACGGGTGTGAAGATTATTCTGAAAGCTCTGGAAGCTCCGCTGTATCATATTGCTGCAAATGCAGGACTGGAAGGCGCTGTAATCATCAATAAGGTGCGCGAGTCTGAAGTGGGCACCGGTTTTGACGCATACAAAGAGGAGTACGTTGATATGGTGAAGGCAGGTATTCTTGACCCGGCAAAGGTTACAAGAAGCGCACTGCAAAATGCGACAAGCGTAGCCGCAACACTTCTGACAACCGAGTCTGTAGTGGGAAATATCAAAGAAGATGCTCCGGCAATGCCAGCAGGCAACCCGGGTATGGGAATGATGTAAAACTAGACTGTAAAAATAGATAAAAAATAAAACGGGCGACCTCGTCTGTGAAAAAGGGCTGTTGTACATGGGCAGATTTCATTTGCCGGTAAAATCCGAAAGGGTATTTCCGGCAGGGGAAATGCCTGTTGTGCAGCGGCCCTGTTTGTGTTACAATTTATGTAGTTTACTTTGTGAAAAAATACGGAGGGCCAAAAATGAGTGATTTGTATCGGGAAATACTGGTGAAGCGGGAAATGCCTGCAAGCGCCAGGATTTTAAAAGGAGCATTGATCGGGCTGGTAGTACTCTGCCTGCTTGGGGGAATTATGGTGACGCCGCTTCTTTTGCCTGTGGGGGTTGTTTTGGGCGTTGTATTCTGGATATTTGTGCTTCCGAAGCTGGATGTGGAATACGAATATCTGTATGTGAACGGCGAATTAGATATTGACGCAATCTATTCCCGCCAGAAAAGAAAAAGGATTGCCAGCTATGATATGCAGGAGCTGGAGCTTATGGCGCCGACAAAGTCTCATGCGCTGGACAGTTATGTAAATGGACAGGGGGTAAAAATAAAGGATTTTACTTCCGGACGACCGGACCAGAAGAGCTATACGCTGGTTTTGAACAAAGAAAAGGGCCGCGAGATCATTCAGGTAGAATTTGATGATGATGTGGTAAATGATATTCGGCGAATCAGTCCGAGAAAGGTAAATCTCTTTTAAATTCTTTTAATCAATGGTTGACATTGAAAAATGAATTTGTTAGAGTAAGTAAATTAAAGCAAGCAAATTACGAAAGACCTTATTCAGAAAGAGAGGAAATGCAATGGGAACAATTATTGGCGAAGGAATTACCTTTGATGATGTGCTGCTCGTACCATCTTATTCAGAGGTGATCCCGAATCAGGTAGATCTCACCACTTTGCTGACTAAGAAGATTCAGCTGAATATTCCGATGATGAGCGCGGGGATGGATACGGTAACGGAGCACCGGATGGCGATTGCAATGGCCAGACAGGGCGGTATCGGTATTATCCATAAAAATATGTCGATTGAACAGCAGGCTGAAGAGGTTGACAAAGTAAAGCGCTCGGAGTACGGTGTTATTACTGATCCATTTTATCTGTCTCCTGAGCATACACTGGCGGACGCCAATGAGCTGATGGGAAAATTCCGGATTTCCGGTGTTCCGATTACAGAAAACGGCAAACTGGTTGGTATTATCACGAACCGTGATCTGTTGTTTGAGGAAGATTTTTCCAAAAAGATTAAGGAATCCATGACAGCCGATGACCTGATCACAGCAAAGGTAGGCGTTACACTTGAGGAAGCAAAGAAAATTTTGGCAAAGTCAAGAAAAGAAAAGCTCCCGATTGTGGATGAAAATTTTAATCTGAAGGGTCTCATTACCATAAAAGATATCGAGAAACAGATCAAATATCCGAATTCAGCGAAGGACGCGCAGGGACGTCTTCTGTGCGGCGCCGCCATCGGAATTACGGCGAACGCTTTGGAGCGGACGGCCGCACTTGTTGATGCACAGGTGGATGTGGTGGTACTGGACAGCGCTCATGGCCATTCAGCGAATGTACTGAACTGTGTACGGATGATTAAAGAGAAGTATCCGGATTTGCAAGTGATTGCGGGAAATGTGGCGACAGGCGAGGCGACAAAGGCCCTGATTGAAGCAGGGGTTGATGCGGTCAAGGTCGGCATCGGGCCGGGTTCTATCTGTACGACGCGTGTCGTTGCGGGTATCGGCGTTCCTCAGATCACGGCTGTTATGGATTGCTATCAGGTGGCAAAAGAGTACGGGATTCCGATCATCGCAGATGGAGGGATCAAGTATTCCGGAGATATGACAAAGGCAATCGCCGCAGGCGCGAATGTCTGCATGATGGGCAGTCTGTTTGCCGGCTGCGACGAGAGTCCGGGAACTTTTGAGCTTTACCAGGGCAGAAAATATAAAGTGTATCGCGGTATGGGCTCCATTGCAGCGATGGAAAACGGCAGCAAAGACCGCTATTTCCAGACAAACGCGAAGAAACTTGTTCCGGAGGGCGTGGAAGGCCGCGTGGCTTACAAAGGAAGCGTGGAGGATACGGTATTCCAGCTTCTGGGCGGTTTGAGATCCGGTATGGGATATTGCGGAACACCGACTGTTGAATCGCTGAAGGAGAACGGAAGATTTGTGAAGATTTCCGCGGCTTCGTTAAAGGAGTCACATCCACATGACATCCATATTACGAAGGAAGCTCCGAACTACAGTGTAGAGCAGTAAGACGTATAAGAAAGCGAGATGAGAGCTGTTGCACGAGAGGCGTTATATGAAAGCGTGCAGCGGCTCTTTTGTTATCCTGTTTTGTGGTCCATAATTTTCCTGTCAGACTGACCATCTTCAAAACAGGAGGAAACGTCATGTATTTTTTATGTTTTTGCAAGAAAAAAGACTTTCTATGAAAGAAAAAGACTTTCTGTGAAATGAAAAAAAGCGTGCACGGCCCGGTAAAATGTTGTATACTGAAAATCGTGGATAAATTTTTAATACCGGGGTTATTATGAGAAAAAAGGAAAAAGGACAAAGGAAAAAAATCAGGTGGGATCATATATTGATATGGGTGCTGGCAGCCGTATTCACAGGTGCAGCTATCTGGCTGATCTTTTCGCTGATACCGAAGGATGATACAGACGTGGATGCGCTTTTGGATGGAGATGGTGTAAGGCTTGAGGCTATTACGGAGGGAGAAACGCAGAAGCGTCCGAATGTGGTGCCGAAGCCTGATATTGATGAACAGCATCTGACCGTCAACGAATACTCAAGACCAGGAGATAAAGTGGATGCGATTGAAAATATCGTCGTCCATTATCTTGCGAATCCGGGGACTACAGCGCAGCAGAATCATGACTATTTCGAAAGCCTGAAAGATCTGAAGGATGTATCCATGAGTGCAAATTTTGTGGTAGGCATTGACGGAGAGATTATTGAGTGCGTCCCGCCGGGGGAAATTGCGTATGCGTCGAATTCGATGAATCATCTGTCTGTTTCCATCGAAAACTGTCATTTGGATGAGTCCGGACGGTTTACAGAGGAAACGTATCAGGCGTGTGTGCATTTGACTGCATATCTGGTGGAAGAATATGGACTTACGCGCGAAAATATTATCCGGCACTACGATGTAACCGGAAAGGAGTGCCCGCTGTACTATGTGGAGCACGAGGACAAATGGGAGAAATTCCGAGACGAAGTAATGGACTACATAGAGACATGCCGCAAAGCGGCGCAGAAATAAAAGGAAGAATGCTGTGCCAGGGCACAGTCATATACAGGGAGGGTTATGATTCGGGAATTATACGAAAATGTGAAAAATGGTGTGGAGATACGAAAAAATCTGATTGCGCTTCGGGATGCGGGAAAAGACGGAGCAGGGCGCAGCGCACTTGCAGAGGCGTTTGGCGGTGATTTTACATTGCTGACAAATTTGCTTGCGTCTGAAGATCCGAAGATACGTAAAAATGCAGCTTTGATACTTGGGGAGATGGAATCGGAGGAGATGCTTCCGATTCTTTTTGATGCCTATCAAAGAGAGACTACTTTATATATCAGACCGGATTATCTGAAAGCGATTTCCGGGTTGGAATACAGGCCTTTTTTGGAGGAACTTCGAAAGCGGCTGGGAGAGCTTCGCGACATGGAAATATCAGAGGAATCGCAGAAGCATATTTCGGAGGAATTCCGGGTTTTGCAGAGCATGATGTTGCGCTATGAAAAGCCAAAGAAACATCAGTTTTGCGGATATAAAAAGAAAAAGGAACTGCTGCTGCTAACGAACCGCTGTCAAAGAGAGGCTACGGCGAGACAGCTTTCCGGAGCCAGGATTAAAATGCTGGCAGGAGGGCTTTGTGTAAAGGGCCTGGCGGTAGATGCTGTCCTACCCCTCCGTACATACAGTGAATTGCTATTTGCATTTGATGCAGGAGTGCTTCCGATCGATAATCCGGCAGACACCGGGGCGCGCCTGGCGCCTGCACTGCTTACTTTTCTGTGTGAGCTGCATCGGGGCGAGCCGCCGTTTTTCTTTCGGATTGAATTAAAGGGGCGGTGTGAGCCGGAGAAAAAGGGAGCGTATATTCGTCGGATTTCCGATGCGATGGAAAAGGTTTCCGCTGGGAAGCTGATTAATTCTGTTACAGACTATGAGCTGGAACTTCGCCTTTTGGAACGAAAGGACGGTACATTTGCGCCGATGGTTAAACTGTTTACGATCCCAGAGAAACGGTTTGCTTACCGGAAAGAGTTTGTGGCGGCATCCATTGCACCGGTAAATGCAGCGCTTACCGCAGAACTTGCCAGGCCGTTTCTGAAAGAAAAAGCTCAGATACTGGACCCCTTTTGCGGAGTGGGAACGATGCTGATTGAGCGGAGCAAAGCAGTGCCGGCCGGTACGATGTACGGGATTGATATTTTCGGAGAAGCGATTGAAAAAGCGAGAGAAAATACAAAGCGTGCCGACGAACAGGTTTATTATATTAATAAGGATTTTTTTGCGTTTGAGCATGAGTATCTGTTTGATGAGATTATCACAAATATGCCCCCGGCAGCGGCGGAGGGCCGCGATGAGTTGAGAAGGTTATACCGGGCTTTTTTTGAAAAGGCAGGAGTGCATCTGAAGATGGATGGCGTGATGATTCTGTACTCAACTGAGCCGGGGCTGGTTTCTGATATGCTTGGGGCCAATCCTATTTACAGGCTTTTGAAGAGGTTTCTTTTAAATGAAAAAAGCAAAACGACAGTTTTTGTGATACAGCGTGTACGTTGAGCGTTGGAGGATGTATGAAAAAGTTTATTGGAGATAAAAAGTTTTATCTGATGGTACTGGCAGTTGCGGTGCCAATCATGGTGCAAAATGGTATTACGAATTTTGTCGCCATGCTGGACAACATTATGATCGGGCGTGTGGGGACAGAGGAAATGTCTGGTGTGGCTGTGGCCAACCAGCTTTTCTTTGTATTTAACGTGACAATTTTCGGCTTGCTGTCCGGAGCAGGGATTTTTGGCGCACAGTTTTTTGGCAGTAAAAATGTCGAAGGGTTGCGCGATACGTTTCGGTTCAAGGTGATTTCCGGCTGTGTTTTGATGACAGCCGGGATTTTACTTTTGTATTTTAAAGGGGAGCAGCTGATCTCACTTTATCTGCACGATGTGGATGGAAGCAGTGATGTTGCAGCTACGCTTGCATTCGGTGGACAATACCTGCGTATTATGCTGATTGGTACGGTGCCTTATGTGTTTGCGCAGATCTATGCAAGTACGCTGCGGGAGACTGGCGAGACAGTGGCCCCAATGCGTGCCGGTGTAGCAGCTGTTGTGACGAATACGGCTTTGAATTATGTGCTTATTTTCGGAAGGTTCGGCGCTCCCTGTCTGGGAGTTTCCGGTGCGGCGATCGCGACAGTGGTATCGCGTTTCGTAGAATGTGGGATTATCATACTCTGGACGCATCGAAGGGCAGATCAGTTCTTGTTTATCAGAAATGTGTACCGTAACTTCAGAGTTCCGGGCAGTCTGGTTATAAAGATCATGCAAAAAGGATCGCCGCTTATGGTGAACGAACTTTTATGGTCAGCGGGAATGGCAATTATGACTCAGTGTTATTCGACCTATGGGCTTGTGGTGATTGCAGGTCTGAACATTTCTTCGACCATATCAAATGTCTGCAATATTGTCTGGCTGGCGATGGGAAATGCGATTGCGATTATAATAGGACAGCTGTTGGGAGCCGGAAAAATGGAAGAGGCCAGAGATACGGACCGCAAGCTGATTTTCTTCTCTGTGTCGAGCTGTTTTTTGATTGGCGGAATCTTGCTGGCGCTGGCACCTGTTTTTCCACAGATTTACAATACTTCTGATGAAGTGCGCGCTTTGGCAACAAGACTTATTATAGTGGGCGCCTGTTTTATGCCAGTGCAGGCTTTCCTGCATGGTGCGTATTTTACTTTACGCTCCGGCGGGCAGACTGTGATCACATTTTTATTTGATTCGTGTTTTCTGTGGGCGTGCAGCATCCCGGCGGCTTTCTGTCTGAGCCGGTATTCCGGGCTGCCTATTTTGATGACGTATCTTTTCTGTCAGTCGCTTGATATCATTAAATGTGTGATTGGTTTCATACTTGTGAAAAAAGGTGTTTGGCTGAGAAATATTGTAGGATGATGATGCTTTATGTTGAAAAATATATAAATTTGAAAAAAATAAAAAAACTGCTAGCTTTTTAAAAGGTTATATGTTACAATTCTATTAACAAATATTAAAAATATAAAAACAAACATTACGAAAAAGGAATGTTGTAAGCAAAATATTGTAAATGAAGCGTAGCAAAGAGAAACGCTGTAACATAAGATGATGCAAAAGAAACAGGATAAAATTGTGTTAAAATGTGTCATAAAATAAAGTAAGGTGGCTGGCAGCAGAATGGGTTTATTTTTTAACAGAAGAAATAGAAAAACGAAAGAACAAATACGAACACAGAGAATAGATAAATCGGTTCTCGCGCAGATTATGGCTTATGCGGAGAAGCTGGATGGATTGAAGCAGTCTTCTGATATCCGTATAGCATTTGCTGGGGAATCGGACAGAAAAAAGGCGGGACATGCAACCGGTTGCGCGCCGTATTTTCTTCTGATCTTTGCAGAGGATGAGAAGGAAGGTGCACGGATTGGAGACGGCAGGAGGTATCTGAAGGATCAGGAGAACCGGTATCTGAACAGCGGATATGTAGCCGGACAGCTGGTGAATTATCTGCAATTTCTGGGCATTCCGGCGGCTGTATGGAAGAATCCGGCTGTGTGGATGCAGCAGAAAGCAAAGGCGGGCGAGCATTGCATGGCAGCCGTAATTTTTGGCGCTTCTTCTCTTGGGCAGTTTTCGTCTGGGGAGGAAGACTCACAGGAACGTCCTTGCATTTTTCAGGAAAATCGAGAAGGCTGGGCGGAAGAAATATTGGCTGCGCACAGACGCTTATGGGCGAAGCAGAGGGATATACAGGTGGTCTGCAAAGAGAACCACATTTGTCTGATGAGCCGGCCGGTATCAGCGCGGAAAGCAGACGCGTGCAGATTTGAAGCAGGGGTTGTAGCAGCAGAACTAATGGCTGCGGCAGAAGAGCTCTGGATTGATCTTGTAGCTGTGGATACGGAGGCTCCGCGTTGCTTGCTGACCCTTTGCAGGAGAGAAGATCGCGTAGAGGTGCTGCGCACAGTGAAGAAAGCCAGCCCAGGAACGATGCGGCCGGTATTTAAGACTCTGGAGCAAATATAGATCGAATAGATAGTAACAGAAATTCGTTTCAAACAGGCAGTATTTTCCGGGATGCCAGGCCGGAGGGTACTGCCTGTTGTTGTGAACAAAATGAATCGAAAGCGTGATTGTACTTTGTACTCCTTTGTGATCGTATTATGAAATGGAAAATTTTATGTTTACAGACAAAAAAAGAACTCTTAAAACTAAGAGTTCTTTAAGAGCGCGAGACGGGATTCGAACCCGCGACCCTCGCCTTGGCAAGGCGATACTCCACCACTGAGCCACTCGCGCATATGCTGTTTTGTTTGCTTTGTTTTCGTGTTCCTTGGAACATCTAAGACTATACTACATCTTTTTCGATCTGTCAACAGGTTTTTAGAAAAAATTTCAAAAAAATTTTTTTGGTGTTTTTGAGAAAAAAATATCGTAAATAAAAAGAATGTGTGTTAGAATAGGGAAGAAATTTATTTTAGGAGGATTAAACTATGGCTTTAGTTACAACAACAGAAATGTTTAAAAAAGCTTATGACGGCGGATACGCAATCGGCGCATTCAACGTTAACAACATGGAAATCGTTCAGGGTATCACAGAAGCAGCAGGCGAGCTCAACAGCCCGGTGATTCTTCAGGTATCCAAAGGAGCACGTGCATATGCGAACCACACCTATCTTGTAAAATTGGTGGAAGCTGCTGTTGCTGAGAATCCGCAGATTCCGATCGCGCTGCATTTGGATCACGGCGATACGTTTGAACTTTGCAAGAGCTGTATTGACGGTGGATTCACATCTGTTATGATCGATGCTTCTTCCAAATCCTTCGAAGACAATATCGCACTGACAAAGCAGGTTGTTGAATATGCACATGCACATGGCGTAGTCGTTGAGGCTGAGCTTGGTACTCTGGCAGGTGTCGAAGATGAAGTAGTTGTTGAAGCAGGACAGGAAAGCTATACACGTCCGGAAGAAGTAGAAGAGTTCGTTGACAGAACAGGCTGTGATTCTCTTGCAATCGCTATTGGTACAAGCCATGGCGCATACAAATTCAAAGCGTCCCAGTGTACCAGAAATGCAGATGGAATCCTTGTTCCGCCGCCACTTCGCTTTGACGTACTGGAAGAGTGTATCAAGCGCCTTCCGGGCTTCCCGATCGTTCTTCATGGTTCTTCTTCTGTTCCGCAGGATTTTGTAAAGATGGTGAACCAGTACGGCGGAAACATGCCGGATGCAATCGGTATTCCGGAGCATGAGCTTCGTCATGCAGCTGAGCTTGCAGTTTGCAAGATCAACATTGACTCTGATATCCGTCTTGCTATGACTGGAAATATCCGCAAATACTTTGCAGAGCATCCGGATCACTTTGATCCGCGTCAGTATCTGAAACCGGCTCGTCAGGCTGTGAAAGAGATGGTTGCTCATAAGATTAAAAACGTTCTTGGCAGCGAAAACAAAGCCTGAGCGATTTTTTAAAGCGAGATTCCAAAGAGAAGACTGCCGCAGTTTGCGGTGGTCTTTTTGCGTTTTACTGCGGTTATTCGACAAAATTTTACATGATTTTTTATATTTTATTACATCCTCTTTACATTTCGACATTCTTTGTGTTATTCTATATCCAAATGGCAAACTTCTGCTTTTGCAGGCGGTGGGTAGTTGAATTTGTTTGAGGGAGGATGCAGGGAGAAGTTTTTGCTTCCCTGTAAAGTACAAATGGGAATTGGCAGTATTATTTCATTGGCAGGAGGTTTGGGTCTCTTTTTGTTCGGTATGAAATATATGGGCGAAGGACTCGAACTGGCAGCAGGTCCGAAAATGAAGGATCTGTTGGAAAAGCTGACGCGTAACCGTATCGCCGGCTTTCTGCTGGGCGCCCTTGTTACCGTGGTGATTCAGTCATCTTCTGCGACTACAGTAATGGTGATGGGCTTTATCAATGCGGAGATCATGGATCTCGCGCAGGCAACAGGAGTTATTTTCGGCGCCAATATCGGTACGACGATTACGAGTGTTTTGATTGCGCTCGATGTATCAGGCATTGCGCCGGTGTGTATCTGTCTTGGAGCCGCGATGCTTCTATATGCGAAGCGCAAACGGAACCGGTATATCGGGCAGGTAATTCTGGGCTTCGGTCTTTTGTTCCAGGGACTTCATACAATGAGCAGTGCGATGTCTCCTCTGAAGGATTTCGCGCCTTTCCAGAATTTTATTATGAATGCAAAGAATCCGCTCCTGGGCTTTGTGGTAGGTGTGGTTTTGTGTGCAGTGATTCAGAGCTCTTCTGCCGCAGTCGGTGTTTTGCAGGCTTTGGCGATGCAGGGGCTTATGCCATTGTATTTTGCATCTTTTATCATCTGCGGAATCAACGTTGGATCTTCCGCGCCGCCTCTTTTGTCGGCGTTAAATGCCAAGAATAATGCAAAACGTGCTGCCATTATTTATTTGATTTTCAATGTTGTCGGCGCCGTTCTTTTTGTTCCGATATCCATGCTTACGCCGCTGACGAGTCTGATAGAGACATATGTGCCAGGCGGTGTGTTCCAAATTTCTGTTTATCATATACTGTTTAAGGTAGTGACTGGTGTGATTTTGCTTCCGCTTGTAAATTTCGTTGTAAAGTGGACCTATATGATCGTTCCGAAGCAGGCGCACGAGAGTGCATTCCGGCTTGAATATATTGACCCGGATATGCCGGTAGGTTCCCCTGCCGTTATCGCGCTGCAGGTTGGCAAAGAAGTGGAGCGTATGGGAAGCTTTGTGCGTGACAATCTTACGAAGGCTTCAGAAGGACTGCTTACGCATGATCTGATGGACGCAAACCGCATTCGCGAAGGCGAAGAAATTGTTGACTACCTGGCTTCCGAGATTACGGATTATCTGACCACAATCAATTCACTGGAGCTTCCGGCAAGGGTGTCTCAGTATATGGGCTGTGCATTCCATGTCATCAACGATCTGGAGCAGATTGGCGATCATGCGATAAAGATCATGGAACAGAATGAGAAATGTGTGGAGGGCGGGTTCATTTATTCCGGTGCGGCGAAAGACGAGCTGCTGGAAATCTGTGATATGGATCTGAAGCTTCTGGAAGGTACGATGAAGCTGTTTCGGGAGCAGAGCATTACGCCGGAGAACTGGCTGGCGCTGCGCAAGATGGAACGCAAGATAATCAAAAGAGTATCCAAGGCACAGACGAACCATATGGAGCGCCTGAAAAATAAAGAGTGTGGATTCGAGCAGGGGCTTACCTTTGTTGAGGTACTGAACAGCTATCTGAGGATTGTGAATCACACAGTAAATATAGAGGAGGCCTGCGGGAGCGAGGTTTTAGTAGGCCTTGTGAAACCGGAGCAGGATAAAAACTAAAGATTTTCGATATTGATTCAATTCATAAAAAAGGAGAGGCAAGGAATTATTCATGAAGAGAAGTTGGAAAAAAGGGCTGGCAGCAGGCAGGGTTTGCCGGGCTGTGTCAGCATTTCTTTGCGGGGCAGTGATTGCGACCAGTGGGCTTTCGGTGACGGCTGCTGAAAATCGGACGGAAACGATGAATATCCTTTTGATTGGAACAGACCACCGGGACGACAGCTGGAACGGAAATTCAGATACGATGATTCTGGCAACCGTGAAGCCGGAGGAAGAAAAAATTATCCTGACCTCATTTATGAGGGATTTGTATGCCGATATTCCAGAACACGGAGTTCATAAACTGAACTATGCGTATGCGGTAGGAGGACCTGAAAAACTGCAGGAGACGCTGGAAGACAACTACGAGTTGTCGATTGATCATTATGCAGTGGTTGATTTCAGGTCTATGGCAGAGGTTATAGACATCGTAGGCGGTGTAGAGATAGAAATAACAGATGCGGAATGTAAATGGCTGAACGGTTATCTGACCAGCATGGAGGCATGGGAGGACTATCTTCCATGTGGAGGCGTGTATGTTCTGAATGGCAATCAGGCCGTGGCGTATGCCCGTATCCGTTATGTGGGCAATAACGATTATCAGCGTACACAGCGCCAGAGAGATATCCTGAAACAGATTTTTTCCGGAGTGAAAAATTTAGATGCAGAAAAACTGGCAGCTCTTGCAACGCGTGTGATTCCGTCCATTCAGCATGATTACAGCGCTGTGGAAATGCTGGAACTGATGGCCCAGCTTCCCGAGCTGGCGTCCTATGATCTGCAGGAGGATCGCATACCTTACGATGATCTGTACTATTCGGATCATGAAATGCTTGTGCCTGATTTTGAGAAAACCATCAAACGTCTTCACGAGTCATTAGATTAGAATAAAATGAGAATAAAATAAAAAACAGGGGGATAATACCTAAAAGGTATTGTTCTCCTGTTTTTTGGATGCGGGTGTTGCAATTTTTTGCATGTTAGATTATAATTCTAGAAAAAATTTAGAAGTTTAGAAAAAATTTATGATTTAAGAAAAACGGAAAAGGAGAGGCATATGGAGCTGACGTTGAGCCGGGAACAGCTTTTGGACAGGCTTTTCAGAGGATATCAATCATATTTCAATGTTGAGCGATATGAGATGGAGCGTGCCGATGGTTTGCCGCTGAAGGGGTGCTGCCATTTTTTTGCGCATTCTGAGAAATATGTGCTTTTGAAAAAGGCAAAGCTGTGGGAGGCAGACAGCAATGAATTTGTTTATGTTTTTTCAGTTCCTGCGCTCACCAAGGAACTATATGAGACATGCAAATCGTATGCATATGAGCAGGGTATGAAACTGATTGATCCAAAACCGGGCCATATGTACAGCTATATTACAGTTGTGTTTGTCTGCGATACGTGTACAATGGAGGCCAGGAAGGCATTGCAAAAATGCAGGGTCTATAAGAGCTTTCATTTTTCATGGTATGGCTGGATGAACCTCCATACAGCTGCCATCGTCCGGGAAGGAACTCAGGTTCTGACAAACAGGATGGGACGCGGGAACGCGAAATTTATGAACACTATACTAAATTCATGAAAAGGAAAAGGAGGAAACAACATGAATGCGGTAGTAATTTTACTGGTTGGTATTGCAGTTCTTGTTCTTGGCTATGTTTTCTATGGAAAGTGGCTGGCAGAGCAGTGGGGTGTTGATGTATCCAGGAGAACGCCCGCACATGAACTTGAGGATGGGAATGACTATGTTCCGGCAAAAGCGCCGGTGCTGATGGGGCATCATTTTTCATCTATTGCAGGAGCAGGACCGATTAACGGACCGATCCAGGCTGCGGTATTTGGCTGGATTCCGGTGATGCTGCGGGTATTGATCGGAGGCATTTTCTTTGGAGGCGTGCACGATTTCGGAGCGCTGTTTGCCTCTGTAAGAAATAAGGGACAGTCCATCGGTGAAGTGATTGCGGCCTCGATTGGCACGCGTGCAAAGAAATTATTTATCATTTTTTCGTATCTGACGCTGATTCTTGTTGTGGCGGCATTTGCTTCTATTGTGGCCAATACGTTTAAGGCGTCTTACGACGACGCAGGTGTGCTGGATCAAGCGGCAAGTGCGGCAAACGCATCGACGGCCATGATTTCTGTACTGTTTATTGTAGTTGCGATTATTTTTGGGATGATGGTATACAGAAGAAATGCTTCGCTTGGCGTATCTACTGTAATTGGTGTAGGAGCTATCCTTGCATGTATGGCAGTAGGTCTGAATTGGCATCCCATCTATCTGAGTGCAAATGTATGGATGATTATCGTAGGGATTTATATTGCAGTTGCATCTGTCACACCAGTGTGGATTTTGTTGCAGCCGCGTGACTATTTAAGCTCTTTTTTGCTTTATGGTATGATGATCGTGGCAGTGGTGGGGATTCTAGGGGCACACCCGACACTTGATATTCCGGCTTTCACTGGCTTTTTCGACAGCGCAGAGAAAGGAAGCGGCGTATCGTTGGGCACTTTATTTCCGGCATTGTTTGTAACGATTGCCTGCGGGGCCATCTCCGGATTTCATTCTCTGGTTGGTTCTGGAACAACGGCGAAACAGCTGGACCGGGAGTCGGATGCGAAACCGATTGCTTATGGCGGTATGTTGATTGAATGTGCGCTCGCGCTGATTTCTCTGTGCGCAGTCGGTTTTATCTGGAACGAGTATGTTCCGGGGCCGGACGGGATTACGAACCCGACGGTTGTGTTTGCAACGGGTATTTCACGCATGTGTGCGACGATTCCGTTTCTTGCAGGTGCACAGAAAGTAATCTATTCGATGCTGATTCTGGCAGTATCTGCATTCTGTCTGACCTCACTGGACACAGCTACACGTCTTGCGCGTTATATGTTCCAGGAATTTTGGCTTGAGCCGGGACAGACGCGTGGGGAGACTGAGGGAATCAAAAAAACGCTGACCAATCCGTATGTAGCGACGGTGATTACGGTAGTGCTTGGCGTCGCGCTTGGAATGACTGGATATGCCAATATCTGGCCACTGTTTGGCGCTGCAAATCAGCTTCTTGCGGCACTTGGCCTTCTTGCGGTTGCGGCGTGGCTTGGAAAGATGGGGAAAAACAACCGAATGTTTCTTTTGCCCATGGCATTCATGCTTGTTGTGACGATCGTTTCGCTGTGTCAGACGATTGTGACTAATGTGAAAAGCGCAGCTTCAGAAGGCGCGGCGGGGACGGGATGGATGTGGACGCGAGCGGGGATTGGTACGCTGCTTGTGATCCTGGCAGTTGTCCTAGCGATTGAAGGGATTCGGACGTTAAAAAGAGAAAAAGCAGAGAGGAAATAAGGGGAACTTGCCGCAGGGGGAAGGGCTGAGTGAAAGGCGCTCTTCTTCACATTGCGGCAGTTTTCTGTTGCAGATGGCTTGCGTTGGAAACAGGTTTGGAGTATATTAGTAACCATCAGCAACTTAAATTATGGGAGCGTAGGTTTTACGCGCCTTTTATAAAATTTTTACAGGAGGGAAAATGACCAGACAGGAGTTTTTGGATATACTGGGACGTGCACTGCGGCGAGAACTGTCGGAGGCAGAGGTGTTGGATAATCTGCGTTATTACGAGGATTATATCAGGCGGGAAACAGCAGCCGGAAAAACGGAGGCAGAGGTACTCTCAGGGCTTGGCGATCCGCGGCTGATTGCCCGCACGATCCTGGAGGTAGATGAGCAGAAGGAAGAGCAGCAAAGCGCCGGTTACGGGCAGCGCAGGACTGTATATTCGCAAAATGGAGAAAGTACTTATCAGAAAACAGTGTATACACAGGATGACAATGGCAATTATCAGGAAACGGTGTATACAGAAGACGCTGCCGGAGACCATTGGAATGGAACGGGCGGAAATTATGACAGCCGTTTCGGAAAAAATGTGAGGGTATACAAGACCGGCTGGAAGAGCTGGGCCGTATTGCTTCTGGTGCTTGCTGTTCTCTTTCTGGTGCTTGGTACAGTGTTTGCCGTTTTATGGAAACTGCTGCCGGTTATTTTGATTCTTGCAGGTGTATCCTGGGTGTACCGGCGCTTTTTTTCATAGAGAATCTGCTCCTTGCGAAAAATAAGGGAAAATGTTATACTAACGTGTATTGTAATATTGGTGAAATATGTATGATTTGAGGATTTGGGGGGAACGGTTAAAATGAAGAAGATTGAAGAATATGTCAGGAGCATCCCGGATTTTCCTGAGGAGGGAATTATTTTCAGAGATGTGACGAGTATTTTGCAGGATGCAGACGGCTTGCAGCTTTCGATCAATCTGATGCAGGAAAAGCTGAAGGATATTGAGTTCGATGTGGTGGTGGGTACCGAGTCGCGCGGATTCATTTTTGGCGTTCCGGTTGCGTACAATATGCATAAACCATTTGTTCCGGTTCGAAAAAAAGGAAAGCTGCCATGCGAAACCATTTCCATGAAATACGATCTGGAATACGGCACAGCGGAAATAGAGATGCATAAGATTCCATAAAGCCGGGACAAAAGGTAGTTGTGATTGATGATCTGATTGCGACAGGCGGTACGATAGAGGCGGCGATCAAGCTGATTGAGCAGCTTGGCGGCGAGGTTGTGAAAGTGATCTTTCTGATGGAGCTTGCAGGTCTGGAGGGCCGCAAGAAACTGGCAGCATATGATGTGGATTCCGTAATCTGCTATGACGGAAAGTGAGTTTTGATCGAAGAATTACAATATTGACGAAGATGGTGAGTAAAGTAAATGGCGACGGACGCGAGAACAAAGCAGGAAAGAATCGAAGAGATAAAAAAAGCGGATGCAAATGTAAAAACGATGGAGGATTTTACCAGTCCGGATATTCTGTACCACGAGCTGATTGACAGTGTAAGGAAATATCATCCGTCAGATGATATTTCTCTGATCGAGAAAGCCTATCAGATTGCGTATGAGGCTCACAAGGATCAGCGGCGCAAATCAGGGGAACCGTATATCATCCATCCGCTTTGTGTGGGCATTATTCTGGCAGATCTGGAGCTTGACAAAGAAACCATCGTGGCCGGGCTTCTTCACGATGTGGTAGAGGACACGGTGATGACCTCTGAACAGCTGAAGGAAGAGTTTGGCGCAGAGGTAGAGCTTCTGGTGGACGGTGTTACCAAGCTGGGACAGTTGTCCTATTCGGCTGACAAGGTGGAAGTACAGGCGGAAAATCTGCGAAAAATGTTTCTTGCAATGGCGAAGGATATTCGGGTGATTCTGATCAAGCTTGCCGACCGTCTTCACAATATGCGTACTTTGAAATATATGAGACCGGAAAAACAGAAGGAAAAGGCGCGGGAGACGATGGATATCTATGCTCCGATCGCTCACAGGCTTGGTATTTCCAAGATTAAGATCGAGCTTGATGACTTGTCGCTGAAATATCTGGAACCGGAAGTTTATTATGATTTAGTGGAAAAGATTGCGCTGAAAAAGGATGCGCGTCAGGCGTTTGTGAACAGCATTGTCAGTGAGGTAAGCCGCCACATTGACGCTGCCGGGATCAAAGCGCAGATTGATGGCCGCATCAAGCATTTTTTCAGCATTTATAAAAAGATGGTAAACCAGCAGAAAACGCTGGATCAGATTTATGATCTGTTTGCAGTCCGGATTATTGTGGATACCGTTAAGGACTGCTATGCGGCGCTTGGAGTTATTCATGAAATGTATAAGCCGATTCCAGGTCGTTTTAAGGATTATATTGCGATGCCAAAACAGAACATGTATCAGTCTTTGCATACGACGCTGATCGGACCGAACGGTATGCCGTTTGAGATTCAGATCCGGACGTTCGAGATGCACCGGACCGCAGAGTACGGTATCGCGGCGCACTGGAAATACAAGGAAGCGGCAGACGGCAAAAAGGGCGGGACGCGGAGCGAGGAAGAGAAGCTCAGCTGGCTGCGGCAGGTGCTGGACTGGCAGATGTCAGACAACCGGGAATTCATGAGTCTGTTGAAAAGCGATTTTGATCTGTTTTCGGAGAGTGTGTACTGTTTTACTCCATCCGGCGACGTGAAAAATCTTCCGAACGGTTCAACACCGATTGATTTTGCATACAGCATTCACAGTGCGGTCGGGAATCGCATGATCGGCGCCAGGGTTAACGGCAAGCTGGTGACGATTGATTACGTAATACAAAATGGAGACCGGATTGAGGTAATCACATCCCAGAATTCCAGAGGACCAAGCCGGGATTGGCTGAAGATTGTCAAGAGTTCTCAGGCGAAGAATAAAATCAACCAATGGTTCAAGCAGGAATTAAAGGAAGACAATATCGTTAAAGGCAAAGAAATGCTCGCTGCATATTGCAGAGCGAAGGGCGTTGTTCAGTCTGATTTTATGAAGCAGGAGTATATGGACCGGGTGCTGATGAAGTATGGTTTCCGGGACTGGGATTCTGTGCTTGCGGCACTGGGGCATGGCGGACTGAAGGAGGGCCAGGTGATCAATAAGCTCATGGAAGGCTATGAGCAGGATCACAGAAAAGAGGTCACGGATGAGCAGATTATTGAGGCAGTGCAAAATGCCAAAGAGACGTCTCCTGTCCGTGTGAAGAAATCAAAGGGCGGAATTACCGTTCAGGGGATCAATGATGTCAGCGTGCGTTTTGCAAAGTGCTGCAGCCCGATTCCGGGTGATGAGATTGTCGGCTTTGTGACAAGAGGACGCGGTGTCACTGTGCATCGTACGGACTGTATCAATATCATCAATCTTCCCGAGGAAGAGCGGGTGCGCCTGATTGACGCTGAGTGGCAGCAGGAAGCACAGATGGGCGATAAAGGGCTTTATCTGGCGGAGATTATGATCTACTGCAACAACCGCACAGGCCTTCTGGTAGATATCACCAAAATATTCACAGAGAGAAAGATTGACGTCACCTCTGTAAATTCGCGTACGAGCCGGCAGGGAATCGCGACAATCGCGATGTCTTTTGAGGTTGCAGATAAGGGCACGCTGAACGCTCTGATTGAAAAAATCAGGCAGGTGGAGAGCGTACTTGATGTAGAGCGGACCACAGGATAACTGTGATGGCATGACAGGGCCGGCAAAGTCGCCAGTTGCAAAACTGCATTTATATAATACAGGAAGATTACCGGAAAACAGGAGAAACGTATGGGAAAACTTCGAATTAACACGCTTGTCCTTGGCGCGATGGCAACGAACTGTTACCTCGTCATAAATCAGGAAACAAAAAAGATGATCGTCATTGATCCGGGCGCAGAACCGGAGCGGGTGATTCGAAAGATTGAAGAATCAGGAGGCATCCCGGAGGCCATTTTGCTGACACACGGGCACTTTGACCACATCGGAGCGGCAGAGGCGATACGGAGCTATTACAGCGGGAATATGGCAGAAAAAGCGAAGCAAGGTGTTTGGATCTGTGCGCTGCGAGCCGAACAGGAAGTCTGCGGCAGCAGGGAACAGAATCTTTCATCAGCGTTTGGCAATGGGTTTACCGTGGCGCCGGACTGTTTTTTGGAGGATGGCGAGACTGTCTCCATAGCCGGTGTGACGGTCAAAGTTCTGCATACGCCAGGGCATACGGTCGGGGGTGCATGTTATTATATAGAGGAAGAGAAGACGCTGTTTTCCGGAGATACGCTGTTTTGCTGCAGCGTAGGGAGAACAGATTTCCCGACTGGCAGCATGCGTGAGCTGAGAAACGCAATTCATACGAAACTGTTTGTGCTTCCCGATGATACGCTGGTGTTGCCGGGGCACGGAGCGTCAACGAGTATAGGATACGAGAAAAAATATAATCCTTATTAGGGAACGATTATGATTACAGTACAGTTAAACAGACAGAATTTTGAATATGATATACATTCTCTTGTCAAAGCGTTTTATCCGGAGCAGGATGTGCGTATCTGTTATGTGGGAGAGGCGGTTTCAGAGAAAGAGGATTGTGCCGGGAATATGGACGCAGGGAAGGAAACACCGGAGTCGGAAGCAAAAGAGCTGCCGCTGCTGGTGATTTCTTTTGTGCCGGAGGATTCTGGAGAAAAGATTTGTGCAGAATTTGAGACAGATATCACACACGTTCTTTCCGATGAGACTTTTATACCGGAGGGAACGGAACGCAAAGCGGTAAAAAATGAACTGAAGCGTATGCTTTACCGTATGCTTTCTTTGGCTACAGGAGAAAAACTTCCATGGGGCAATCTTACCGGTATCCGTCCGACAAAAATTCCGATGAACCTTCTGGAAAAGGGCTGGAAAAATTCCGAGATTGCGCAGTATATGCGGGACACGTACTTTGTAAGCAATGAAAAAACGGCGTTGTCGATTGCGATTGCAAACAGGGAGCGTCATATTCTAAAAGATATCAATTTCCAGAATGGCTACAGTCTGTATGTGGGTATTCCGTTTTGTCCGAGCATCTGCATGTACTGTTCGTTCAGCTCAAGTCCTCTACATCTATGGAAGGATAAGGTCGACCTTTATCTGGATGCGCTTTGCAGGGAGATAGATTATGCGGCGGATGCGTTTGCCGGACGGGAGTTGAACACGGTTTATATTGGCGGTGGGACACCGACCACGCTGGAGCCGTATCAGATGGAACGTCTGCTCCAAAAGCTGGAGGAGCGGTTCTGCTTTGCGCATTTGCAGGAATTTACGGTGGAGGCCGGAAGGCCGGACAGCATTACAAGGGAGAAGCTTGAGGTGTTGCGTGCGCACGGAATTTCGAGGATTTCGATTAATCCGCAGACGATGAACCAGGCGACGCTGGATTTGATCGGACGGCGACATACGGTGGAAGAAACCGTGCAGGCATTTGCTCTGGCGCGGGAGATGGGATTTGACAATATCAATATGGACTTGATTGTGGGGCTGCCCGGAGAGGAAAAACCGGAGGTAGAGCACACGATGCAGGAGCTCGCAAAGCTTGACCCGGACAGTATCACCGTGCATTCTCTGGCTGTCAAGCGTGCGGCGCGGCTGCGGCTTTTTAAAAAAGAGCATAAAGAAATGACGATGACGAACAACCGTGAAATTATGGATATGACTGCCGCGTATGCACAGAAAGCCGGAATGGCGCCGTATTATTTATACCGGCAGAAAAATATGGCCGGTAATTTCGAAAATGTCGGTTATGCCAAAGAGGGCAAAGCCGGGATTTACAATATTCTGATTATGGAGGAACTTCAGAGTATTCTGGCACTTGGAGCCGGAGCGTCGACGAAAATGGTGTGGGCGCAGGACAGAATCGAGCGAATTGAAAATGTAAAAGATATTAAAAATTATATTGAGCGTATTAATGAAATGATAGAGAGGAAACGGGCTGGGCTGCATGAGTAATATCGGGCATGAATACAAAAAAAAGTACCAGATCATTCGTCCTGAGGTTATCACAGAGCTGTTGCACGGAACCAAGGTAAGCAATCTGGCGTATCTTGTCGGAAAACAGATGCATTTTACGCAGGAAGAGTGTCATGATCTGGCAGTTGCCGGTTTTCTACATGATATTGGAAAGCTGGAGCTTGCGAAATATGTGAGGGGGCACGAGGGAGAGACTCTGATTATTGAGGAGCTGAAATACGTGCGTCTTCATTCGCGGCTGAGCGCGAGAATACTGGAAAAAAAGGGGTATTCCAAAGAAATTGTAGATATGGTAATGTTTCATCACGAGAATTGCGACGGCTCCGGATATCCGATGAATCTGGTACAGGAGGACATTCCGATCGGGGCGCGTGTGATTCGGGTATGCGACGTGTTTGCGGCTCTTACGGACGACCGGCCATACAGGAAGGCGTTTGATGTGAATACTGCGATGCAGATGATGATCGAAGAATCCAAGGACTATGATATCCATGTATTTCTGGCATTTATGAATGTAGTTCATTATGAAAATTTGGAACGTATTATGAATACATCAGATTTGGAGCAAAGGCTGTGGAAGGCTGAGCTGCCATGGAAGGCAGAAGCGGCAGAGGCCGCAGACAGGCAAAATCCTAAATAGCAGGAAGCAGAACATGTTTTAAAAGATACAAGAAACAGGAATTGCAGCAGAGGAGGAAAAATTATGATTACACAGGCGCCAAGAGGCGTACAGGACTGGTATGGCGAGGAGATGCGCAAAAGAGCGATTGTGGAGAAAAAGGCGCGTGAAATTGCTGCCACGTATCACATGACAGAAATCATCACACCGATGTTTGAGCACACGGTGCTGTTTCAGCGCGGCGTCGGAGAGACGACGGATGTGGTGCAAAAAGAAATGTATACGTTCGAGGACAAAGGCGGCAGAAGTATTACGCTGAAGCCAGAGGGCACAGCGGGCGTTATGAGAGCTTATCTTGAACACAATATGTACGCTCAGCCTGCGCCTGCTAAGCTGTATTACGTGACGCAGGCATTTCGGTATGAGAAGCCGCAGAGCGGACGGCTTCGCCAGCACCATCAGTTTGGCGTGGAATTTGTAGGTTCGTCCAGTCCGCTCGCTGAGGTAGAGCTGATCACGCTCATTACGGAATTAATTGCGAAGCTGGGGCTTTCGGATGCGAAGCTTCATATCAACAGCATTGGCTGCAAAAACTGTCGAAAAACGTATAATGATGCGCTGCTTGCATATTTAAGGGAGCATGAAAGTGAATTATGTCCGACCTGTCGGGAACGGATGCAGAAGAATCCGCTGCGTGTCATCGACTGCAAAGTGGATGCGTGTAAAAAGATTGTAGAACATGCACCGAGAACGATTGATTATCTGGATGACGAGTGCCGGACTCATTTTGAGGAGCTGAAAGCGCTCTTGGATGAGATGCAGATTCAATATACGGTAGATACGGGCATTGTCCGTGGCCTGGATTATTATACAAAGACGGTATTTGAATTTGTGGATTCGAATGGCTTTACGCTTTGCGGCGGCGGCCGTTATGATGGGCTCATTCATGAGATTGACGAAAAACAGGATATCCCGTCCGTGGGATTTGGAATGGGAATTGAGCGTATCTTGTATTTTATGGACAAGGAAGGCGTGGAATTCCCGCCGGCAGACCCGGTCGCTCTGTATGTGGGAATTCTCGGCAAAGAGGCGAGAGGAAGAGCATACCGCCTGGTAGACAGTCTGCGCAGACAGGGATTCATTGTGGAGACAGACTACATGGACCGCAGTGTGAAGGCACAGATGAAATACGCCAATAAGCTCGGTGCGAAAAAGACTGTGATTATCGGCAGCCAGGAGCTTGAAGAAAACAAAGCCCGTATCAAAGATATGGAGACGGGAGAGCAGGTGGAAGTGGGGCTGGATGAAATCGCAGAGCTGCTGAAGCAGTGAGGGAGCGAATTGTGAAGATACCGCCGGTTCAGCGTTTGTATTGGAAACCGGTACCGGAATAAGAGATTACGGCAGAGCGGCATAAAGTATGGATGTATCTGCCTGAATAGGAGGAAGAAAAGATGGCTGAGGCTATGAAGGGGTTGAAAAGGACCCATCGCTGTACGGAAGTGAGTAAGGCAGACTGTGGAAGCACAGTGACGGTCATGGGCTGGGTACAGAAAAGAAGAAATCTGGGTAGCTTGATTTTTGTGGATTTGCGTGATCGTTCCGGTCTGTTGCAGATCATTTTTGACGAGAAGGATATCGGGGCGGAGGGCTTTGAGAAGGCTTATACGCTGCGCAATGAATATGTGATTGCTGTGGTTGGACGCGTGGAAATGCGGGAAGGCGCAGTAAATGAAAACCTGAAGACAGGAGAGCTTGAACTCCGGGCAACCGGGATTCGGATTCTGTCCGAGTCAGAGACACCGCCGTTTCCGATTGAGGAAAACAGCCAGACAAAGGAGGAACTTCGCCTGAAATACCGTTTCCTGGATCTTCGCAGACCGGATATTCAGGACAAGCTGATGCTTCGTAGCCGTGTGGCAATGGAGGTGCGGAATTTCCTGACCGAGGAAGGGTTTCTGGAGATTGAGACTCCGATTCTGATCAAGAGTACTCCGGAGGGCGCGAGGGATTATCTTGTGCCAAGCCGCGTACATCCAGGTCATTTTTATGCACTTCCGCAGTCGCCGCAGCTGTTTAAACAGCTTTTGATGTGTTCCGGTTATGACCGCTATTTCCAGATTGCAAAATGTTTCCGCGACGAGGACCTGCGTGCGGACCGCCAGCCGGAATTCACACAGATTGATATGGAGCTTTCCTTTGTCGATGTGGATGATGTCATTGATGTGAATGAGCGGCTTCTGGCACGACTGTTCCGGAAGGTTCTCGGAATTGAGATACAGCTTCCGATTCAGCGGATGACATGGCAGGAGGCTATGGATCGTTTTGGCTCGGACAAGCCGGATCTTCGTTTTGGCATGGAGCTGCATGACGTATCTGAGCTGGTAAAGGACTGCGGATTTTCTGTGTTTACGAATGCGCTTGCAGCAGGCGGCAGCGTGCGGGGTATCAACGCAGACGGCCAGGGAAGCATGCCGCGCAAGAAAATCGACGCTCTGGTGGAATTTGCAAAGGGGTACGGGGCAAAAGGCCTTGCGTATCTGGTAATCAATCCGGATGGAAGTTATAAATCTTCCTTTGCGAAATTTATGACAGAAGAAGAGCTGCATGCGCTCGTTGAAGCGATGAACGGACAGCCTGGGGATCTGCTTCTGTTTGCGGCAGACAAAAATAAAGTAGTATGGGACGTACTGGGAGCGCTTCGTATTGAGCTGGCCAAAAATCTTGGCCTTCTGAAAAAGGATGATTATAAATTCCTGTGGGTAACAGAATTCCCGCTTCTTGAGTGGGATGACGAGGCAGCCCGTTTTACGGCAATGCATCATCCGTTTACGATGTTGATGGAAGAGGATTTGGACAAGCTGGAAAGCGATCCGGGAGCCGTGCGTGCAAAGGCTTATGATATCGTACTGAATGGTACAGAGCTCGGGGGCGGCAGCGTCCGGATTCATCAGGGGGATATTCAGAGCCGTATGTTTGATCTCCTGGGCTTTACAAAAGAACAGGCGCAGGAACAGTTTGGTTTTCTGCTGAATGCGTTCAAATATGGCGTACCGCCGCACGCAGGACTTGCATTTGGATTTGACCGTCTGATGATGCTGATGACAGGCGCGGACAGCATCCGTGAAGTGATCGCATTCCCGAAGGTGAAAGATGCATCGGACCTGATGACAGAGGCGCCGGGAACCGTTGATGAAAAGCAGCTTGAAGAACTCTGCCTGTCAGTAACAGAAGAGGAAAAAGACGAGAATCAGGGAGCTTAAAGAAACAATAAAAAAGGGCTGTTGCAGGAAGGATAGGCATCCTTTTGCACAGCGCTTTTTTTCGTGTCTAATTATTTACGGTCTCTGTTGAGAGGGTTTCGCGGGAAAGGGAATTGAAGGTTTCAATAGCGCCGCGCATATCTCCGAGCAGAGCATTTGTAAATTCGTTTCCGAAATGGATTTCCCAGATCCTTCCGTCATTATGAAAAATCATATCGATATCTGTCGAACTTACTTTGGTATTTTCTTTGAGTGATTCCAGAAGCAATCTTGAAGTTTCATTTGAAAACGTAACTGCGTCATCACGGATTGATTTTGTTGAGCCCGCATATTCGAGCAGATGTTTCTTATAAATGGTGAGGACATTTTTCATATCGACACTTTTGATTCGAATTACTACTTCAGCTGAGGAACCGTATTCTGTGCATTTTATGATTTCGTAGTCAAATGCAGAGGCCAGCTGTTTGATGTATTCTTCGTCTATTCTCTGATAAAAGTCTGTGTTGTAGGTAGCGAAGATATCTTCCACAGAGAGATATTCTTTCCACTGCTCCGGTGTGAGCTGCTTCAACGCATCCAGATGAATGGAAACAATCTCTGTGACCGGGAGGATGTTCGGGTCATTCATATAAGTAATAAAGCCGCTGACCAGTTCGTCTTCCAGGACCTGATCGGCCAGGATGATCCAGCCGGAATCGTCTTTTTTTAAATGAAAATGCGCGGCGGTCACGACAGGTTCGTACGTATTGTGAGCCAGCGTATCACGGAGCAGACGATAGTAATCGCTGGTCGTGGTGCTGCGGGATTCCGGATAAATTGCTACGGATTCTTTGAGGATTTTGCGGCAGAGATCGCGGGCCAGCGCGCGCATGTCAATGTTTGTGATATTTACGCTGACGATTGCTGTGTCTCCGTCAATTTCTTCCTGATGAATGTTGTATGTAAAATTTTGGAAAAAAAGGTCGACCGCATCGGCAGTCTCTTGGTTTATGACGCCGGAAGCGAGATGGGAATTCATAAGATTTTCATAGGAGACGAAGGACTGAATTGTATCAGGGTCCAGTTTTTGAATCAGATCCAGCTCATTTTGTACAGCCTGAGCAGGGCGCCCCATACGTTTGGTGTTCCAGGAGAACAGCAGTCCAATGAGAAAGAGCTGTATCACCATAATGGCGGGAATACCGATCGAGAAAGTGAGGTGCTTCGTCTTGTGGCGGAATACATACATCCCGGTCAGGATGCCGATACTGCCAAACAGAAGAGCAATCGTGAAAAGGGTTCTCTCTGCAACACGCCATTTTCCGCGGCGGGCTTTTCTTTTGTCGATCCCCATGATAAAGAAACCGATCAGGTTTATCATGATAATGTAGATAATCAACAGTGTTTTCATAGGTTCCTCCAATAATAAGTGCAAAGTATTTTTATTTTAAACCAAAACATTGAGAATGTCAAATGTTCTTAATAAGAATACTATTTTTCGACAAAAAATGAGTGACTTTTTGGCCTTCATGCAGTGACATTTACATATGCATTTAATATCTGCGGAAAAGATATATAAAATATAGAGGATAGAAAAAAGAAAAATCTGGTTGACAGGCGAAATAAAAGTGCTATAATACTAATCAACCAAAACATAGTAATCATATAGGAAAAGGGAGGATAAGAAGGTGAACATTTATAAAGGAGCGCTTGATCTGATCGGAAATACTCCGCTTGTGGAAGCACAGAATCTGGAAAGAGAGCTGGGGCTGGAGGCAAAGCTGCTTCTGAAACTGGAGTATTTTAATCCGGCGGGAAGTGTGAAGGACCGCGTTGCAAAGTCAATGATTGAGGATGCCGAACAAAAGGGGATTCTGAAAGCAGGTTCTGTGATCATTGAACCGACTTCTGGCAACACGGGCATCGGGCTGGCTGCGATTGCTGCGGTGAAAGGGTACCGTATCATTCTGACGATGCCGGAGACAATGAGCGTAGAACGCAGAAATATTCTGAAAGCGTACGGAGCAGAGATTGTACTGACTGACGGGACAAAAGGCATGAGCGGCGCGATTGCAAAGGCGGAGGAACTGGCAAAAGAGATTCCGGACAGCTTTATTCCCGGGCAGTTTGTAAATCAGGCAAACCCGACAGCTCACAGAAATACGACCGGCCCGGAAATCTGGAAGGATACGGATGGAACGGTAGATATTTTTATAGCGGGTGTCGGGACAGGCGGTACGTTGACAGGTACCGGAGAATTCTTAAAATCGAAAAATCCGGAAGTAAAGATTGTGGCTATGGAACCGGCTTCTTCACCGGTACTTTCAGAAGGAAAGAGCGGTCCGCATAAAATTCAGGGGATCGGAGCTGGATTTGTTCCGGAGGTTCTCAATACGTCTGTTTACGATGAAATTATAACAGTTGCAGATGAGGAAGCTTTTGACGGCGCCAGACTTCTGGCAAAGCAGGAAGGTATTCTGGTCGGGATTTCTTCGGGAGCCGCGCTGCATGCTGCGATACAGCTTGCGAAGCGTCCGGAGAACAAAGGAAAAACAGTTGTTGTATTGCTTCCGGATTCCGGCGACCGTTATTATTCCACGCCGTTGTTTGTAAACTGATCTGCGTTTAGTTGCGAGCTTTGCATAAGTAAAGTATTGCATTTTTTAAACGCGGGTGTTATCATAAACTTTAAGTTTTTCTGTTCCCAGAAGGGGCGGTAAACTGCCGCAAAAGCGGACGATCGAAAAGAAAGAAGGAGATATTATGAAGAAGAATTTATCAAAAGTACTGGCACTGACACTGGCTGTTTCAGCTGCATTTGTTCCGGCAGCTCTGGCAGGGGCTGAGGAGGACAAAACGATTACAGTTGCAGCATCTCCGACACCGCATGCGGAAATTCTTGCGGAGGCTGCAAAGCTTCTGGAAGAAGAGGGATGGACACTGGAAGTAAAAGAGTTTGACGATTATATTCTGCCGAATGAGGTAGTGGAGAGCGAGGAGCTGGATGCAAACTATTTTCAGCATATCCCGTATCTTGACAGTTTTAATGAGGAGAAAGGGACGCATCTTGTAAATGCAGGCGGTATTCATTATGAGCCGTTTGGTATTTATCCGGGCACAAAGTCTGCACTGGATGAGCTGGAGGATGGCGACGTGATTGCTGTTCCGAACGACACCACGAATGAGGCGAGAGCTCTTCTGCTGTTGCAGGATAACGGTGTGATTACGTTAAAAGAAGGCGCAGGACTGACTGCTACGGTTATGGATATTGAAGACAACCCGAAGAATGTGGAAATTCTTGAGCTTGAGGCTGCTCAGGTGCCGAGAGTGGTGGACGAGGTAGCATTTGCTGTTATGAACGGAAACTATGCGCTGAATGCAGGATTTTCAGTAGCAAAGGATTCTATTGCTTTCGAGGCTTCTGATTCTGAGGCAGCAAAGACTTATGTCAATGTCATTGCTGTAAAACAGGGCAATGAAGAGAGTGAAAAGATTCTTGCGCTCGTGGATGTTTTGAAATCTGACGAAATTCAGAAGTTCATCAATGATACATATGATGGAGCAGTGATTCCGTTTGAAGAGGCTGAATAAGACTTTCATTTAAAATTTAGATAACACGGAATACAGGAATGAAAACAGAAGGCAGTTGCGGGATTATTATCTTGCAACTGCCTTCGTTTTACGGTATACTCAGAAAAGATTGGTGTTTTGGGAGAAAAGAGCACGAAGGAGAAGAATATGGAGCCGATTATTAAAATCGTACATCTGGATAAGTCGTTCCGGCAGCGTGATATGGAAGTCCATGCGCTGAAGGATGTGAATCTTGATATATATAAAGGTGATATTTACGGTATTATTGGTATGTCCGGGGCAGGGAAGAGTACGCTGGTACGCTGCCTGAATTTCCTCGAACGGCCGACCGGTGGAAACGTAGTCGTAGACGGGAGAGATCTGGCATCGCTTTCCGAAAAGCAGCTGCGGGAGGCACGCAAGGATATTGGCATGATTTTTCAGCATTTTAATCTGCTCATGCAGCGCAGTGTGATTGACAATGTCTGCTTTCCACTGGAAATTGCCGGTATGAAGAAGCGGGAAGCGCGGCAGAAGGCGATGGAATATCTGAAAATTGTCGGGCTGGAGGAAAAGGCGAAGGCCTATCCGGCTCAACTTTCCGGCGGTCAGAAGCAGAGGGTGGCGATTGCAAGGGTGCTTGCGTCCGATCCGAAGATTCTGCTGTGTGATGAGGCGACCAGCGCGCTCGATCCGCAGACAACAAAGTCAATTCTTCAGCTTCTGAAGGAGATTAATCAAAAATACGGCATTACGATTGTGGTCATCACACATGAGATGGCTGTCGTACAGGAAATTTGCAGCCATGTGGCGATTATTGATCATGGAAATCTTGCAGAGCACGGCACAGTGGAAGAGATTTTCCAGTCACCAAAATCCAAAGAAGCCAAGCGACTGATTTATCAGGGCTTTGAACGGGTGACGGAGATGAAGGGGCGGCGTTGTGTGCGTATTGTCTTTTCTGAAAATTCTTCTTTTGAGCCGGTGATCGGAAATATGGTGCTGGCATTTAAGACGCCGGTGAATATTCTCTATGCGAATACGCGGGATCTGGACGGAGTTGCGACGGGAGAAATGATTTTGCAGCTTCCTGAGGACCCGGTACTGGGCGATAAGATGATTGCGTACTTAAAAGGCGCAAAACTGGCAGTGGAGGAGTTGATCGATTATGTTGAATGAGAAGATGGTTATGCTTTTGATTGAAGGAATTGGCCAGACGCTGTATATGACCCTGGTACCGACGCTTCTCGGTTACGTATTTGGAATGCCGCTTGGGATTTTGCTGACCGTGACGGATAAGGATGGGATTCGGCCGAATGCAGCCGTGTACAAGGTAATAGACTTTATCTCAAATATTTTTCGGAGTATTCCGTTTTTGATTCTGTTGATTCTTCTGATTCCACTGACCAAGATACTGGTGGGAAAAAGTTATGGTTCCAATGCCATGATTGTGTCCCTGACCATTGCGGCAGCGCCGTATATCGCCAGGATGGTGGAGTCATCCTTAAAGGAAGTGGACCACGGTGTTATTGAGGCGGCACAGAGTATGGGCGCCAGTAATCTGACCATAGTATTCAAGGTGCTTCTGACCGAGGCCAGGACTTCTCTGATGGTGAACGCGACGATTGTGACGGCAACGATCCTGGGGTATTCAGCTATGGCAGGTACCGTTGGAGCGGACGGACTGGGTGCGATTGCAGTCCGCTACGGCTACAACCGTTATCAGTTTGATATCATGCTGGTAACTGTTATTTTGCTGGTGCTTCTGGTACAGATTATGCAGGGAATTGGTATGATGTTGTCACGCAGGTTTGACCGGCGCAGGACGTGATGCAGAGTTCGAGGGACATAAAAGAAATATAAATATTTTAAAACAGAACTGCTGTAAAACAGAGGTGACGTGTGGAGAGAATCACACAGGTCAGTCGAAGCTGTTTTACAGCAGTTTTATTTATGATTATAGATAACAGCGATGGGTTGGCGCGTCTCAGAATTCGCGCCGTCTGCCGGATTCCGGGATATCTATTTCATTTCGATACTTGGCGATCAGTCTTCTGGAAACGGTCAGACCTTCCAGGGCAAGTATCTCTGCGAGACTGGAATCGGAAAGAGGGTGCTTTTTGTCTTCCCTGGCAATGATTTCCCGGATTTTATGTTGGATGCTTTCTTTCTTTTCAAGCCCCTGCACAAAGAAATAACTGAGCGGGAAGATACCGAACGTGCATTGCAGGAACTTGTCTTTTACAGCGCAGCGGATAACGGATTCCGGTATTTGAAGCTCTGCCGCTGCTTCTGCCAATGAGAAGGAAACAAGGTGACCAGGTCCGTTCTGGAAAAAGATCTGCTGCTTCTGGACAATCAGTCGTCCCAGTGCGAGAAGCGTTTGGTTTCTCTGTTCAAGACATTCGGACATTCGGTCAAGCTGCCGTTTCTGCGCATTCAGATAGGTAGTCACTTCGCTGGATTCGCTGTTTTTCATCATGTCGAGATATTCTTCGTTTAATCGAATAGTGGGAAGCAGAGATTCATTTACCAGTATATCATAATATCCCTGAAATTTGACAACTGCCAGATCAGGACGGATATACTGCATATATCTGCGCTCGCCAAAAGCAGCGCCCGGCCTTGGATTGAGGCTGCGGATGACGCGGCCTGCGCGCAGCACCTCGTCAAGCGGTACATGCAGCTTTTTGGCCAGTGACGGAAGCTGGTTTTTTCCGAAAGGTTCCAGATAGTTCTGCGTGATCGTAAGCGCTGTGTGATCTTCCGGATGATTTTTTTTCAACTGAATGGCAAGACACTCAGGCAGTGACCGGGCGCCGATGCCGTCCGGTTCCAGGGTTTGTAGAATGCATAGCAGGCTTTCTGCCTCATCAGGAGTCACTCCTGTGGCCTGTGCAATATCTGCAAGATCCATTTCAAGATAACCGGTCGGTTCCAGATTCAAAATCATGTAAGCCAGTACGCGGCGCTGCTGGGTATCGAGCTTCAGACCTCCAAGCTGGGCCATGAGCGTGTCGCTTAACGTTTCGCGCATGGAGATATCCAGGTTCCAGGGATCGAGAGCGTCCTTGCGGTCCTGTCTGGCATAGACACGGTTCTGGTCATCCGGAGCGTAGACCTTCCGGGTATCAAAGGCCTGAGTGGCCTGGGCGGATTCCAGATCCATCAGAGGATTCTCAAGCGCAAGATTTTGCAGGTGCTGATGAAGCTCCGCCAGGTTCATCTGGAGGATTGCCGTAAATTCAGTCAATTTTGGGGAAGTTGTCTGTTTGAGATTCGGGTTCATCTGTGTTTCCATAATATATCGCTTGTTGGTCTCCTTTTTTACGGTATTTTTATCACAGTATTATTGTTATATTTATATAAATAGATAGTACTATGATGAGAAATTATTGTCAATATTTGTTTGGCCAGAGAAATGATCTGAATTCAGGCTTGCCCTTCGCAGCGCTTCTGTGTTAGAATCACGGAGAACAACAAAAGTGTCGGAATTGCAGGGATTGCAAAGCAGACAAGACCGAGGGAAAGAAGGACGAAAAGATGTTAAATCAGGTGTCGATCTATGCAGAAAATAAAAAAGGAGCCATGCTGGAAATTACGGAGATTCTGAGCAGAGAGGAAATCAATATTCTAGGTTCTGTGACGAATGACAGCCCCGAGTATGGAATTGTAAGAATGGTCGTGTCTGACCCACGCCGTGCGGTGCAGGCGCTGGAAGCAGTCGGATATATGTGTAAGGTGACGGATGTGCTTGGGATTGAGATTCAGGACCGGGTTGGTGAGCTGAGCCGGCTGCTGGCAGCCTTAAATGACAGCAATATTTCTGTCGATTATCTGTACCTGTCCTTTAATCGTGAATCGGGAAGCCCGATTATGGTATTCCACTGCAATGACATCGCAGAGGTGGAAGGATGTCTGGCAGCCAAGGGATTTTGCAGTCTGTAGCGCGCAGATTTCGATCATCTGATTGCGTGTTTGTATATCTGTAAAAATGGTGTCATCCGAAAATACAGGAGAAAAGAGGGAGTCTGGTGGAAGCATATCTGGACAATTCAGCCACAACGCGATGTACGGAAGCAGTGCGTGAGGTGGTTGTTCGTACAATGATGGAGGATTACGGAAACCCATCCTCCAAACATATGAAAGGTGTGGAGGCAGAGCGTTATCTGCGCGAGGCAAGAGAAACGATTGCGAAGACACTGAAAGTACATGAAAAAGAAATATATTTTACTTCTGGAGCCACGGAGTCCAATAACTGGGCGCTGATTGGAGCTGCCATGGCCAATCAGAGAGCCGGGAAGCATCTGATTACGACAGCAGTCGAGCATGCGGCGGTGTTGCTTCCGCTTCACTATCTGGAGGAGCAGGGATTTCGGGTGACGTATCTTCCGGTGGATGAGAGAGGGCATATCAGTCTGAAAGATCTGGAAGAGGCGCTTGACGACGATACGATTCTTGTGTCGATGATGTATGTAAATAATGAAGTGGGAGCCATTGAACCGGTTGCAGAGGCTGCAAAACTGATCAAAAAGCGGAATCCCAAGATTTTGTTTCATGTAGATGGCGTGCAGGCGTACGGTAAGTTGCCGGTTTATCCGAAAAAGCTGGAAATAGACATGCTCTCAGTCAGTGCGCATAAGATACACGGACCGAAGGGGATCGGTTTTCTGTATATAAATGATAAAGTAAAAATCCATCCGCTTTTGCTTGGAGGCGGACAGCAGAAGGGGATGCGTTCTGGTACGGACAATGTGCCGGGAGCGGCCGGCATGGCGCAGGCGGCGAAAGAAGCGTATGAACATCTGGAGGAACATACGGCGCATCTGTTGAAGCTGAAGGCAACTATGATGGAAGGACTTGCCAAGCTTCCTTCCGTGGTGATTCACTCAGAGGAAGGCAGCAAAAGCGCTCCGCATATTGTCAGCGCAGCATTTCCTGGTGTGCGCAGCGAGGTGCTGCTTCATGCACTGGAGGAGCGGGGGATTTATGTTTCCGCGGGCTCTGCGTGTTCCTCCAATAAAAAGCTTCCGGTGAGCGCGGTTCTGAAGGAACTGCATCTGCGGCAGGAGCTGCTAGAATCTACGCTTCGTTTTAGCTTCAGCGCTTATACGACGGAGGAGGAGATTACATACTGCCTTGCTACACTGAATGAGCTGTTGCCTGTATTGCGGCGGTATGCGCGTCATTAAAAAAGGAAACAGGAAGAACGAAGAGGGAATAGAGCCATGATATTTAAAACAATTTTGATCAAATATGGAGAGATCGCCATCAAGGGAAAGAACCGTCATCTGTTTGAGGACGCGCTGGTCAGCCGTATTGTCCATGCACTCCGGGATGTAGAAGGCGAATTTCATGTATACAAGGAGCAGGGAAGGATTTATATTGACTGCAATGAAACGTATGATTATGACGAAACGATTCAGGCTTTGCAGTACGTATTCGGTATTGTAGGAATCTGCCCGGTTATGAAGGTAGAGGAAGCAGGGCTGAGACAGCTTGGCAATGATGTGATTGCATTTCTTGAGCATGTATATGAGACGCATCAGCAGACCTTCAAAGTAGTGACAAGACGGGCGCGAAAGAGTTATCCCATCGAGTCCATGGAAGTGAACTGCGAGCTGGGCGGCCGGATTCTGGAAGCATTTCCGGAAATGAAGGTAGATGTGCATGATCCCGAGATCACGCTACATGTCGAAATCCGGGAAAAGATTTATATTTATTCAAAGATCATTCCGGGCCAGGGCGGTATGCCGGTGGGGACAAATGGCAAGGCTATGCTGCTGCTTTCCGGTGGAATTGACAGCCCGGTAGCAGGGTATATGATCAGCAAGCGCGGCGTCCGGTTGGATGCAACGTATTTCCACGCTCCGCCTTATACGAGTGAGCGTGCCAAACAGAAAGTGGTGGATCTGGCGCAACAGGTTGCGCGGTATTCCGGGCCGATCAACCTTCATGTAGTGAATTTTACAGATATTCAGCTTTACATTTATGACAAATGTCCACACGATGAGCTGACGATCATTATGCGCCGTTATATGATGAAGATCGCAGAACATTTTGCGAAAGAGCGGGGAGATCATGCGCTGATTACCGGGGAAAGCATCGGACAGGTGGCGAGCCAGACGATGCAGAGCCTTGCGGCGACGAATGAGGTCTGCACCCTGCCAGTGTTCCGTCCGGTGATTGGTTTTGACAAGCAGGAGATTGTCAGCATTGCGGAGCGTATTGGAACGTATGAGACTTCTATTTTGCCGTTTGAGGATTGCTGTACCATTTTTGTGGCTAAGCATCCTGTGACAAAGCCGAATCTGAATGCGATTAAGCGTTCTGAGAGAAAGCTGGATGAAAAGATTGATGAGCTTGTGCAGACGGCGATAGAGACGACAGAGATTATCCGCGTTGAATAGATCAAAAGAAAATACAGAAAACAAAGAAAATGCAGCAGATAAGCTCGGCGAAGCGGGCAGAATCTGCTGCAGCTCTTATAAAACGCTGTCATCCGTTTAGATGATGTATGCAGAAAGTACATTCATGATCTCATCAATGTTGTCTTCTGCATGGATATTCAGATCAATCGGTTTGGAAAGATCGAGGCTGAAAATACCCATGATAGATTTCGCATCAATAACATATCTTCCGGAAACGAGGTCAAAATCGTTGCTGAATTTTGTGATATCGTTTACGAATGATTTTACTTTATCGATAGAATTTAAAGAAATTTGAACTGTTTTCATAAATAAAATGCCTCCCGCGTTTGATAGTTGTGTAGTTCCTTCGAATCTGCCACTATCTTACCGTTTGGAGATATAAAAGTCAAGCCTGAAAGTGGCAAATGCCGTTTGGAGAAAGAAAACACAGGACTGAAAGTGCAAATATTGTATGGCGCTATAAAAGTCAGACAGAGAACAGCAAAGCGGAGGTAAGGTATGAAAAAAAAAGCAGCGCTTCATAATTTGGGCTGTAAAGTAAATGCTTACGAGACAGAGGCCATGGCGCAGCTTCTTGCGGATGCAGGGTATGAGATTGTGCCGTTTGAGCCGGGGGCGGATGTCTATGTGATTAATACGTGTACTGTGACCAATATTGCGGATCGCAAGTCGAGGCAGATGCTGCATAAGGCGAGAAAAATGAATCCTGAAGCGGTTGTGGTGGCTGCCGGCTGCTACGTTCAGACAGCGCAGAACCCGGTTGAGGAGGATGTCGCCGTAGATATTGTTCTTGGCAACAACTGCAAGAAAGATCTGGTGGAGGCACTTCGGTATTTTGAGGAGATGCGTGGAGAGACGCACGGCTGTGAAACGGCAAAAGCGCCGGAGGCGGAGTTCGGGCAGGAGACAAAGGCAGCGGGCGGTGTGCAGCAGAGGCTTGATATCAATCATACGAGGGAATACGAGAATCTTTTTCTTTCCAGAATGCAGGAACATACGCGCGCGCATATCAAAGTGCAGGATGGCTGTAATCAGTTTTGCAGTTATTGTATTATTCCATATGCCAGAGGCCGCGTACGCAGCCGCGCGCTTGCAGACGTGATTCATGAAGCTTCCGAACTTGCTGTAAACGGCTGTCGTGAGGTGGTGCTGACCGGGATTCATTTAAGTTCCTACGGGACAGATCTGGGGCTTACGCTTCTCGATTTGATTCGGGCGGTTCATGAGATCGAGGGGATTTCAAGAATCCGTCTTGGTTCCCTTGAGCCTGGAATTATTACGGAGGAGTTTGCCGGGGCCCTGGCAGCGCTTCCTAAGCTATGTCCGCATTTTCATCTTTCTTTGCAAAGCGGATGTACGGAGACACTGCGGCGTATGAACCGTCGTTACACAGCAGAGGAATTTGAGGAAAAATGTCAGATTTTGCGGCGGTTTTTTGACCGGCCGGCTGTCACAACAGATGTCATTGTCGGATTTCCCGGAGAAACACAGGAAGAGTTTGATGCCACGGTGGAGTTTCTGGAGAGAATCCGTCTGTATGAGACGCATATTTTTAAATATTCCAGACGGCATGGGACAAGAGCCGCGTCGATGCCGGATCAGATTCCGGAGCAGGAAAAGGCGGCCCGCAGCGACCGGCTGATTGCGCTTGGGGAGAAGAATCGCGGTGCGTTCGAGGCGCAGTATACAGGATGTGAAACAGAAGTTCTTTTTGAGGAAAAAACGACAATAAAGGGGCAGGAATACTATATTGGTTACACCGGGCAGTATATCAGAGCCGCTGTGCCGGCGGGGCAGAACTATGAAAATGTTCTGGTACGCGGTCGCCTGGGAAAAGAACTGGCGCCGCATGTGTTTCTCCTGGAGCAGGAGCATATGGGGGAGTCTGATAGCAGGATCTTTCTTTAGGCAAGCAAAGAGGCAGGTTCTGTCGAAAGAATTTCTGGAAATGTCGAAAAGGATTCCGGGAAAGGGATTGAATTATTTTTCGAATTATATTAGAATGTATATTAATTGATGAAGATACAGAAGCGAATAAGGACGTGGAAAGATGGCAGATATTAATAACACACAGTATTTTAACTTCAGCGCAGACCCTGAAGTACGCGTGAAGACGGTACTTGATATTGTATACAACGCAATGACAGAAAAGGGCTACAATCCGGTGAATCAGATTGTAGGTTATATTATGTCGGGGGACCCTACGTACATTACGAACCACAAAAATGCACGCAGCATGATTATGAAAGTAGAACGCGATGAGCTGGTAGAGGAGCTTTTAAGAGAATACATCAAGCATAAATCTTGGCAGCAGGAGGCGGAATGATCCGCATTATGGGGCTTGATTTCGGTTCCAAGACCGTAGGGGTTGCGATCAGCGATCCGCTGGGACTTACGGCACAGGGAATTGAAATCATCCGCCGGGAATCGGAAAACAAGCTGCGCAGGACACTAGCCCGGATTGAGGAGTTGATCCGGGAGTACGAAGTGACTTCTCTTGTACTTGGATTTCCGAAAAATATGAACAATACAATCGGAGAACGGGCAGAAAAAACGCTGGCATTTAAAGAGATGCTGGAACGGCGGACAGGCCTTACGGTGACGATGTGGGATGAGCGGCTGACGACAGTGGCCGCGAACCGCGCATTGATGGAAGGCGGTGTCCGGCGTGAGAATCGAAAAGAATACGTCGATATGATTGCGGCTGTGTATATTCTGCAAGGATATCTCGACAGCCACGGAAGGGAAAAAGATGAATAAAAAAATAGAGTTTTGCCCGGTCGGAGAAGACAAAACGGTCGGGTTCTTTGTGGTGGAAGAAACCAGAATTGGCGGCGTATCGTATCTTCTGGTGACAGAGACAGAGGATGAGGAGGCAGATGCATACATTCTGAAGGATCTGTCAAAGGACGGAGAAGCAGAGGCGTGCTATACCTTTGTAGAAGATGACGGCGAACTGGAAGCAGTATCGAAAATTTTTGCAGAGCTTTTAGAGGACGTGGATATTGAGCTCTGAGAAGATAAAGAGAAAAAATTTAAACAGAAAAATCATACAGAAAACTTGGAGAACGGAATACATAGGTATTCCGCTGTTCTCGTGGGAAATAATATAATATTTAATGAGCATGGAGGTGCAGATTGAGAAAAGAACGGAATAAAAATGAAAAAAAGGAAAAAAATGAAAATCTGAAAATTATACCGATCGGCGGACTTGGACTGATCGGAATGAATATGACGGCATTTGAATACAACAACAGTATTGTAGTTGTAGACTGCGGACTTGCTTTCCCGGAGGACGATATGCTGGGAATTGATCTGGTGATTCCGGATGTCACATATTTAAAAGAAAATATAGACCGGGTAAAGGGAATTGTCTTTACGCACGGTCATGAAGACCATATCGGAGCGCTGCCCTATATCCTGAAAGAACTCAGCGTGCCATTATACGCGACGAAACTGACTATGGGCCTGATTGAGCGCAAGCTGACAGAACACAACCTGATGCGCACAACAAAACGAAAGGTGGTAAAGCCCGGACAGTCGATCAATCTCGGGGAATTTCGCATTGAATTTATCAAAACAAATCACAGTATTGCGGATGCAGTAGCGCTGGCTATTTATTCACCGGCGGGGATTGTGGTGCATACGGGCGATTTTAAAGTAGATTATACCCCCGTGTTTGGAGATGCGATTGATTTGCAGCGCTTTGCGGAGATCGGAAAAAAGGGCGTGCTTGCGCTTATGTGTGACAGTACGAATGCAGAACGGCCAGGGTTTACGGCATCGGAACGCACCATCGGCCACGTATTTGACAATCTGTTTTCAGAGCATCACAATACACGGATTATTATTGCAACTTTTGCATCGAACGTGGACCGTGTACAGCAGATTATTAATTCGGCTTACAAGTACGGGCGAAAAGTGGTTGTGGAAGGCCGCAGCATGGTGAATATTATCCAGACTGCCTCCGAACTGGGGTATCTGAACATTCCGGAAAATACACTGATCGAGCTGGAACAGATGAAAAATTATCCGGATGAGCAGATGGTGCTGATTACGACAGGCAGCCAGGGAGAATCCATGGCAGCGCTTTCCCGGATGGCTGCGAATATGCATAAAAAGGTATCAATTAAGCCGGGAGATACGGTTATTTTCAGTTCTAACCCGATTCCGGGCAATGAGAAAGCAGTCTCAAAGGTAATCAATGAGCTGTCCATGAAAGGCGCAAATGTTATCTTCCAGAATGCGCATACCTCAGGCCATGCGTGCCAGGAGGAAATTAAGCTGATGTATTCTCTGGTGCGTCCAAAGTATTCGGTTCCGGTTCACGGTGAGTACCGCCATATGAAAGCACAGGCGCAGATCGCAGAGAGCCTTGGTATAGCAAAAGATCATATTTATCTGCTGAAACCGGGAGATGTGCTGGAGATGAACAGCGAGAAGGCGCGGGTAGCCGGTCATGTACAGACAGGAACCATTCTTGTAGATGGTCTCGGAGTCGGAGACGTCGGGAATATCGTGCTGCGTGACAGACAGCATCTGGCTGAGGATGGCATCGTGATTGCGGTGCTTACACTGGAACGCTATACAGGTCAGATTCTGGCCGGGCCGGATATTGTATCAAGAGGTTTTGTGTATGTACGAGAAGCAGAAGATCTGATGGATGAAGCGCGCAACATTGTCGAAGACGCAATGTCATATTGTAACAGCCATCATGTGACAGACTGGTCCAAGATTAAGAATACCATCCGGGATTCTCTGGGAGATTTTCTGTGGAAACGCACAAAACGGCGCCCGATGATTCTGCCGATTATTATGGAAGTGGAATAAAACATAAGCGGGTTAAATTTATGGAAACGATAGAAAAATGTACGGAGGCGCTGATTCAGGCCATACAGGAGAGCAAAGAATACGTCCGGTTCTGCCAGGTGCGCGATGCTGTTCGCATGGAACCCGGTCTGCGCCAGGAGATCAATGATTTCCGGCGGCATGTTTTTGCGGTGCAGAATGCACAGGAGCCTCTCGATATGTATGGGGAGCAGGAACGTCTGTGCAGGGACTATGAGGAATTCCGGAAGAATGCACTTGTACATGAATTTCTGGAATCAGAATTGAGAGTATGTCGGATCTTACAGCGAATTATGGCGGATGTTGCCGGAGCAGTGGATCTCGATGAGCAGGAGGTCATATGATCGTCCAGGAGCGGATGGCAGCATACATTGCATCGCTCGATGCAGGGAATGGAGCGTTTCTCGATGCATTGGAGCGGGATGCGCTGGCACATGAGGTTCCGATTATCCGAAAGGACATGCAGAGTTTTCTTCGTGTCCTGCTGGCCATGCATAGGCCTGACAAGATTCTCGAGGTCGGAACAGCAGTGGGATTTTCGGCAATCTTAATGGCAGAAAATACAGATGCAAACTGTCATATTACAACAATTGAAAAGTATGAAAAGCGGATTCCACAGGCCAGGGATAATTTTGCGGCATCCGGTATGGAGCGTCGGATTACGCTTTTGGAGGGAGATGCGCTGGAAATTATGCGTACCCTGGATGGCCCTTATGATATGATTTTTATGGATGCGGCAAAGGGCCAGTATATCCATTTTCTGCCGGAAGCACTGCGGCTGCTTCGCACCGGAGGGATTCTGGTCTCAGACAATGTATTGCAGGACGGCGATATCATTGAATCGCATTACGCAGTGGAACGCCGGAACCGCACGATTTACAAGAGAATGCGGGAATATCTTTATGTATTGAAGCACACGGATGGACTGCTGACTTCAATTGTTCCAGTAGGGGACGGGGCGGCTGTCACTGTCAAACAAAGTGAGACGATCGAATGGAGACAATGCGAAGCGCAGTGCCAGGGGAAAGAAAGATAAACGGTCAAAGAAGCAGGAACGACAGACAGAAACGGAACCGAAAATGATAAGAATTATGCAGAAAATATGTGCGCCTCGCAGCAGTATGCCGGGGCGTACTTGCGTATAGGTTAGAAATAATTTTCAGGTATACAAAAGGAGGAAAAGACGTGAGACATCCGGAATTATTGATCCCGGCAAGCAGCCTGGAGGTGTTGAAAACAGCCGTGATTTTTGGCGCGGATGCCGTGTATATCGGCGGGGAGGCTTTTGGCCTTCGTGCAAAGGCGAAGAATTTTTCGATGGAGGAAATGCGGGAGGGGATTGCCTTTGCGCATGAATACGGGGTAAAGGTATATGTGACGGCCAATATTCTGGCTCACAATGAGGATTTGAATGGAGTACGGCAGTATTTTGAGGAATTAAAAATGATCGGGCCGGATGGGCTGATTATTGCAGATCCCGGTGTTTTCATGATTGCAAAAGAAGTGTGCCCGGAGATCGAACGCCACATCAGCACGCAGGCAAATAACACGAACTATGCAACCTACCGTTTCTGGTGGGAGCTTGGGGCGAAGCGGGTAGTTTCTGCGCGGGAACTCTCACTTGCTGAGATACAGGAAATCCGTGCAAATATACCGCCGGAGATGGAGATTGAAAGCTTTATACATGGGGCGATGTGCATTTCCTATTCCGGGCGGTGCCTGCTCAGCAATTATTTTACGGGAAGAGATGCGAATCAGGGCGCGTGTACGCATCCTTGCAGATGGAAATATGCGGTTATGGAGGAGACAAGGCCCGGAGAGTATCTGCCGGTGGAGGAGAATGAGCGGGGAACCTTTATTTTCAACTCCAAGGACCTGTGTATGATTGAACATATTCCGGATATTGTGGAAGCCGGGATTGACAGTTTGAAAATAGAAGGGCGTATGAAAACGGCCCTCTATGTGGCAACCGTGGCCCGGACGTATCGGAAAGCGCTGGATGACTACCAGAGGGACCCAAAACAGTATGCAGCAAACATGGCATGGTATCAGGAGCAGATTTCGAACTGTACGTACCGCCAGTTTACGACCGGATTTTTTTATGGAAAACCAGGGGACGAGTCGCAGATTTATGACAGCAATACGTATGTGAAAGAGTATACGTACCTCGGAATTATAGGCGAGCAAAGAGCGGACGGTTGCTATCTGATTGAGCAACGCAATAAATTTTCAGTCGGCGAAGAGATTGAGATTATGAAGCCGGATGGCAGAGATGTTCTGGTGCGCGTTGCGGCAATTTTTGATGAAGAGGGAAATCAGATGGAAAGCGCTCCGCATCCGAAACAGAAGCTTTGGGTTGATCTGGAAGGTTTGGCAGATGTGTATGATATTCTGCGGCGAAAAGAAGAGGAGACCGGGAAAAGCGAGAAATAAAAAGCACACGTGAAAAAATAAATGTGCACGAGTGAAAGAACAATCGGACAAATGTCCGCCTGATGCGGAAAATTGTTTTTTGTACGTACAGCGAACAAAAGTCCTTGCAATACGGACAAAACCGGACTAGAATAAAATATGTGTTTGAGACTTTACAAGGATAAAGCCTTCGAATTCAAAAAAGAGAAATCGAAAACAGGAGGTAGTTGTTATGAAGAAAATGGTTGCATTAGCAGTATGCGCGGCAATGTGTTTTGCAGGTACGATGAGCGTTTCGGCGGCAGAGACAGTGAAGATCGGTGTTTTTGAGCCGGCATCCGGAGATAACGGTGCAGGCGGCAAGCAGGAGACGCTTGGTATTCAGTATGCAAACAGTGTGGCTCCGACCGTTGAGATTGGCGGAACAGAGTATAATGTGGAGCTGGTAGTAGTAGACAATGAATCCTCTGCTGAGAAAGCTCCGACAGCAGCTTCCCAGCTTGTGAGCGAGGGCGTATCCGTAGTTCTTGGTACATATGGTTCCGGCGCAGCGATCGCAGCAGCTCCGACATTTGAGCAGGCAGGCGTTCCGGCAATCGGCGTTACCTGTACCAATCCGCAGGTAACAGAAGGAAACGATCACTATTTCCGTATCTGCTTCCTGGACCCGTTCCAGGGTACCGTACTTGCAAACTTTGCAGCAGACAATTTTGAGGCAAAGAAAGCATACGTTCTGACAAAACTTGGTGATGATTATTCAGCAGGTCTTGGTTTCTACTTCTCAGAGGCATTTCAGAGTCTTGGCGGTGAAGTAATTCAGGACACCTTCCCGGAAGGAAATGCTGACTTTACTTCTTATATTACGACAGCCATCAACGAAGGCGCAGATGTTATTTTTGCTCCGACTTCCACAGAGGCAGCTCAGCTCATTATTGATACGGCAGCTTCCCAGGGTGCTGAAATGCCGCTTCTGGCAGGCGATACATGGGATTCTAACGTTATCCTGAGCGCAGCAGAAGGCAAAAATATTCAGGTATATGTAACCACATTCTATCAGGAAGGTGGAAACGAGGAGTTTGATAGCGGCATCAAAGAGTGGATCAATGCAGACAGCACCAACCTGGCAAACAACGGCGGAAACGACACCGTTGCGGCAGTTACGGCAATGGGATATGATGCATACTTTACAGCACTTGAGGCACTCAAGAATGCTGGCTCTACGGACCCGGCAGCAGTGACAGAGGCTCTTCCGAGCACTACCTGCACAGGCGTTACCGGTGCAATCGCATTTGACGATGTAAACGGCGATGCAATCCGTGATACCGCATACGTTAAGGTAGCAAATACCGAGACTGCTCAGTGGGATTTCGTGGCAGAACAGGGCGTTAACTAATTTAAAAGCAGAATGAGTAAGGGGTGCCGCAGGAGGCGCTGGGAAGCTTTGTTCCGGTCTGCTGTCCGGATATCATGGATGGCAGGCAAAGAAACAGTTTTCTCATAAGCATCCTGCGGCAGCCTTTTTCTTGAGTTTATTTTTATGAAAATTTGGGACAATGCAGAATATTTTTCTGTTCCGAAGAGAAGGGAGCTTTTTTGTTATGGATTTTATCAGCAAAAACCTGCCATATCTTTTGGCCGGAATTTCTGTGGGCGGCCAGTATGCCCTGATTGCCATCGGTTATACGATGGTTTACGGCATTCTCAGGCTCATCAATTTTGCTCACGGTGATATTTTTACGGTGGCAGCGCTGGTTCTGGTGTATTCCTCTACAATCATGCCGCTGTATCTTTCCATTCCGCTGACGCTGGTTGCGACGGTAGTTCTCGGCCTGGTGGTGGAACGTGTAGCCTATAAACCACTGCGCAATGCGCCGCGTATGTCTGTTATGATTTCAGCGATCGGAGTATCTTATCTGCTTCAGAATCTGGCACTTTACATAACAGGTGGTCTTGCACAGACTTATCCGGCGATTCCGATCATTTCCAACACGATCAAGATCGGTCCGGCAACTACAAAAATTGTTACTGTTGTGACGCCGGTGTTGACGATTGTTCTGGTGTTTGCACTGATGCAGCTGATCAATCACACGAAAATCGGTATGGCGATGCGCTCTGTGGCAAATGACTTTGAGACGAGCCGTCTGATGGGAATTAAGGTAGACAATATCATCAGTATGACCTTTGTGATCGGTTCTTTTCTGGCAGCAGTCGGTTCGCTTTTGTATTTTACAAATTATGCATCCGTTGTTCCTACTTCCGGAGCAATGCCGGGGCTGAAAGCTTTTGTCGCTGCGGTATTCGGCGGAATCGGCTCGATTCCGGGCGCTGTGATCGGCGCATTTATTATCGGTATCTGTGAAAATATCATCAAAGGCCTTGGATGGACAACGTTTTCAGACGCATTCACGTTTGCGCTTCTGATCGTTATCCTCATCGTCAAGCCGACTGGTCTGTTTGGCGAAAAGGCAACAGATAAAGTGTAAGAGAGGTGGCTGTTATGGGAAAAAAGAAAAATATAATAATCTCAGCGCTGCTTCTTCTGGCGCTGCTTGCGGTGATTATGATTCTGGAGCAGAGGCTTCCGGCGACGCACATTGCGCTCACGGTACTGAAAAAGGGATGTATTTACTCTCTGGTGGCAGTTTCCATGAATCTTCTGAATGGTTTTACAGGATTGTTCTCTCTGGGACAGGCCGGTTTTATGCTGATCGGCGCCTATGCGTATGCGGTTCTGACGATACCCGTGGATGCACGCGCGTCTGTGTATCAGTATTTTCATGGCGGCGTGATTCAGTTTTCCGTGCCGGTGTTTGCGGGCCTTCTGGCTTCCGGCATTCTGGCAGCAGCCTTTGCCTGGCTGATCGGCCTTCCGGTGCTGCGGCTGAAGAGTGATTATCTGGCGATTGCAACACTTGGTTTTGCAGAGATCATTCGCGCATTTTTCCAGTGGGATGTGCTGGGACCAATCACGAACGGTTCTAATATGCTCCGGAAATATCCGAGCTTTACATCCGTGACGTTCCCGTTTCTGGTCTGCGGTGTCTGTATCGCAGTGATGGTACTCGTGATTCATTCTTCGTACGGACGGGCGTTCAAGGCCATCCGCGATGATGAGATCGCGGCAGAGGCTATGGGCATTAACCTTGCAAAGCATAAACGAATGGCGTTTTGTATCTCTTCGTTTTTTGCAGGAGTGGGCGGCGGCCTTCTGGCCATGTATCAGTCCTCCATTCAGTCACAGACTTTTAAATCAGCTATGACGTATGAGATTCTTCTGATTGTCGTGATCGGAGGACTCGGAAGTGTGACGGGAAGCTGCATCGCATCGTTTCTGTTTATCGCATGCTCGGAGTGGTGGCTGCGTTTCCTGGATGTGGAAACGAAAATCGGAGATTTCAAGGTCCCGTTTTTGCGTGCCGGTTTCCGAAAGGTTGTATTTTCTGTTATTATCATGGCAATCGTCCTGTTTGCACGAAAAGGCATTATGGGAAGCCGTGAGTTTTCGGTAGATGGAATCTGTAAGTTTTTCAAAAAAAGGTTTGGCAGAAAAAAGGAGGTTAAGTTATGAGCAACAATGTCCTCCGGGTAAATGATATTACGATGCAGTTTGGCGGTGTGGTAGCGGTTGACAATTTGTCTCTTGAGGTGAATGAGGGAGAAATCGTTGCACTGATCGGACCGAACGGCGCCGGCAAAACGACTGCTTTTAACTGTATTACCGGCGTGTATGAGCCGACAAACGGTTCTGTTTCTTTCTATGGAAAGCAATTGCTGGAGAGCCATCCGCGCGGAAAAATGAAAAAGATGTACAAAGGCGAGAATGCCGGAACATACAAAAAGCGTCTTGTGCCCACGCCGGACCTGATCACGAAAGCGGGAATTGCGCGGACCTTCCAGAATATCCGTCTGTTTTCCACAATGACGGTATTCGACAATGTACTGATTGCAAAGCATATGCGTGCAAAGCAGAATCTGCTCACAGCGACCTTCCGCCTGAATTATGCGGAGGAAGCAAGGATGCGCAAAGAGACGATGGAGCTTCTGGAAATGCAGAATCTGGCACATTTAAAGGATGAGATAGCCGGGTCATTGCCGTATGGACTTCAGCGCCGTCTGGAGATCGCGAGGGCGCTTGCGACACAGCCGAAGCTGCTTTTGCTGGATGAGCCGGCAGCTGGTATGAATCCGCAGGAGACGCAGGAGCTTGCTGATTTTATCCGTCAGATTCGTGACGAATATCAGTTGACTATTTTTATTATCGAACATCATATGGATCTTGTCATGCAGATTTCAGACCGTGTGTACGTACTGGATTTCGGCAAGCTACTGGCAAAGGGAACGCCGGAAGAGGTACAGAACAATCCGCATGTCATCGAGGCTTATTTGGGGGTGAGTGAAGAAGATGCTTAAAGTAAATGATCTGAAAGTAAATTATGGCGGAATCGAGGCTGTAAAAGGAATCAGTTTTGAGGTGCCGGAAAAGAGCATCGTCACACTGATCGGCGCAAATGGCGCCGGAAAATCCACAACGCTGCGCTCCATCGTTTCTCTCGTAAAGCCGTCAAACGGAAAGATTGAATTTCTGGGTGAGGACATCACGGGAAGAGACACGAATGATATTGTGGCAAAGGGAATCACGCTCGTTCCGGAAGGACGAAAGATTTTTCCAGATCTGACTGTTCTGGAGAATCTGAAAATCGGCGCTTACATGCGTAAGGATAATCTGACAGAGGACCTGAACTGGGTATATGATCTGTTTCCACGCCTGAAGGAACGCCACTGGCAGGCCGGGGGTACGCTTTCCGGAGGCGAGCAGCAGATGCTGGCTGTGGCCAGAGCGCTGATGAGCCGTCCGAAGCTGATTATGATGGATGAACCGTCGCTCGGGCTGGCGCCGCTGATTGTACAGGGGATTTTTGAGATTATCAAAGAGATCAACAAACAGGGCGTGACGATTTTGCTGATTGAGCAGAATGCAAATATGGCGCTGCGCACGGCAGATATCGGTTACGTGATGGAGACAGGCAATATCACGTTGACCGGAAGCGGAAAAGAGCTTCTGGTGAATGAGCAGGTACGTGCGGCATACTTGGGCAAGTAAAATAGAAAATTAATGTAAAAATATGGAAAAGCACTTTTGGCGGTGAGTAAACATAAGATAAAATAAAACCGCTTAGAGGTGCTTTTTTTGAAAACATTTAAGAAGCCGCTTTCTCCTGAGGAAGAAAAGTATTATCTGGAGAAGTATAAAGAAGGGGATACGGCAGCTAGGAATCTGCTGATCGAGCACAATCTAAGGCTGGTAGCGCATATTGCAAAAAAATATCAGGCGCCGGAGCATGATACAGATGATTTAATTTCGATAGGGATTATCGGGCTTATTAAAGCAGTCATGACTTTTGACAGCGGGAAGAATAATAAGCTTGCCACTTATGCGGCGAGATGTATTGAAAATGAGCTGCTTATGATGCTGCGTTCCCGGAAAAAACTGACACGGGAGGTATCGATGTATGAAAAGATCGGTGTTGACCAGGAGGGACGGGAGCTGCGGCTGATGGATGTGCTGGAAAGCGAGCCGGTGGATATACTGGAAAATCTGGAAACGCAAAGAAACATAAGCCAGTTAAGAAGTTGTATCTGCAAGGTGCTGAATGAGCGGGAGTTACTTATCATCTGTGAGCGATATGGGTTATGCGGTATGGAGGAAAAAACACAGCGGGAAATTGCAACGAGCCTTGGAATCAGCCGTTCTTACGTCTCAAGGCTGGAAAAACGTGCATTAGAAAAACTGAAGGATGCGTTTGAGGAGGACCTGACAGAAAGACCAAAAGCCGTCGGTATCTGAACGCATATGGTTTTGTGGCGCAGTTGACACTATGGGGCAAGGTTTGCTATACTGTGAGGAAATCTGTAAGCAGAAATCGGAGAAACATATGATCTATGTCTGTGAATATGACGGCCAGGCAGACGACCGGAGATTACAGGAGCGCGCAGAAGCGCTCCTGCTGTCGTTTCAGAAGAAATGCGGCAGCGAAAGACAGCGCGCAAAGCTGAGGCAGAGAATTCTGGCCAGATTGTTGCTTGATTTTGCACTTCGAAAAGAATATGGGTGTTCGTTGACGGACCTCGGCTTGACGATTGGGGCGGACGGAAAACCGGAAAGTACCCTGCGGCCGGATATCCGTTTTAATATCAGTCATTGTGATACGGCCTGCGCCTGCATGGTCGGAGCGCATGAGACGGGAATTGATATTGAGGGGAAGTTTCTTTACCGGGAGAATCTGGCGCGGAGGATATGTACATCCGGAGAATGGGCGGTTTTTCAAAGTCTGGATGCAAAGGAGCGTGCGACGCAGCTCCATTTTTTGTGGTCGCTGAAAGAAAGCTGTGTCAAATGGGACGGCAGAGGATTGGCATATGGGATGCAACGGATTGATCTGAGGGGCTGTCTTCCGCTCGTATTGCGTCCTGGTGAGAGCCGTATGGCGGGGGCGTGGGTACCGGATGAAGCAGAGCAGCCAGGTCATGGCGGAGGACAGGGTGGGACAGCCGGCCGGCCAGGGATTTGCGAAAGAACTGGTGTGAAAAACAGCAGTGTGCCGAGAAGCTGCAGACTTTGGCTGCAAAATAAGGAAATGTATACACTGGCTGTCTGCTGTGAGGAAATACCGGCAGACGGGCCTTATGATATAAAAGAGACGGAACTTTTGGGATGACAGAACAGAAAGGGAGACAAGTATGACAAAACAGGAATTCAGGGAACTGACAGAGCAGGGGATTGTTTTACTGGACGGAGCTACAGGCTCAAATTTTCGAAAGGCGGGGATGCCGGTGGGCGTCTGCGCAGAGCTTTGGGCGCTGGAACATCCGGAAATTGTAAAGGAATTGCAGCAGGCATACGTGGCAGCAGGAAGTCAGATTATTTATGCACCGACTTTTTCGGCGAACCGTATCAGCCTTTCCATGCACGGATTGCAGGAACGGATCGCAGAGCTGAACCGGGAACTTCTGGCTCTGAGTCGTGAAGCTGCAAATGGTCGGGCATACGTGGCGGGAGATGTCACGACAACTGGAAAAATGCTGGAACCGCGCGGCGAAATTTCTTATCAGGATCTGTACCATGTCTATCAGGAACAGATTGAGATTCTCGCTGCAAGCGGAGCAGATCTGCTGGTGGCGGAAACGATGCTGGATGTGGAGGAAACACTGGTTGTACTGGATGCAGCGCAGTCTGTCTGTGACCTTCCGGTCATGTGTACGCTGACGTTGCAGGCGGATGGCAGCGCGATGTATGGCGGCGATGCGGTGGAAATGGTGGAGACATTGCAGGAGATGGGGGCAGTGGCTGTGGGGCTGAACTGTTCGGTCGGGCCGGACCAGCTGGAGGCTGTCGTTTCATCTATGAAACGAGTAGCGAAAGTGCCTGTGATCGCAAAGCCCAATGCCGGGATGCCGGAGATTGACGAACTGGGAAACGCGCATTATAACATGCCGCCGGAGCATTTTGCCGCGTCGATGAAACGGCTGACAGAGTGCGGGGCGGGCCTGGTGGGAGGCTGCTGCGGGACGACACCGGAGTATATTGCCCTGCTGGCGCAGGCGCTTGGGAAAAATTGTGGTTTGAAATAGGACATACATGGAAAGACGTATTTACAATCCGTATTGTTTGGTGTATGATAATGCTAATTTTCCATAAAAAGAGCGCAGGAATCCGCGAATGATACGATTATAAACGGATTTTTGGAAAAATGTGCGACAATTAAGGAGGGCGTAAATGGACAACGGAAGAAATGACAAAGCAAAGCTATTGAGGCGTTTGCAGTATGGCGGGATTGCCGTGGCTGTTTTGCTGGCAGTACTGCTGCTCGGGAACGGCATGTGGTATCAGATTGAAGAGCAGGAGGAAGCGGTGATTGTGACACTCGGGTCAGCTGAGACTGTTTCTGAGAAAGGGCTTCATTTTAAAATACCGGTGATTCAGCAGGTACATAAGGTGAATACGACGATTCAGGGATTCCCGATTGGTTATGAGATCAATTCCAATGAGACGGTGGCCGATGAGGCAATCATGATCACTTCAGACTACAATTTTATTGATGTCGATTTTTTTGTGGAATATCGTATTTCTGACCCGGTAAAATACCTTTATGCGTCAGGAGACCCGGAGCGTATTCTGAGAAATATTGCGCAGAGCAGCATTCGTACTGTTATTGGAAGATATGACGTGGACAGCGTTCTGACTACGGGCAAGGCAGAAATTCAGGCGAATATCAAGGAAATGATTCTGGAAAAGCTGGAAAAGCATGAGATTGGTCTGTCCTTGGTGAACATTTCCATTCAGGACTCAGAGCCACCGACGCAGGAAATTATGAAAGCGTTTAAGGCAGTGGAGACAGCAAAACAAGGAAAAGAAACAGCACTGAACAACGCAAATAAATACCAGAACGAAAAGCTTCCGGCAGCAAAGGCTGAGGCAGACGAGATTGTTAAGGATGCCGAGGCGCAGAAGCAGATGCGGATCAACGAGGCCGAGGCGCAGGTGGCCCGTTTCAAAGCAATGTATGAAGAATACGAAAAAAATCCGGTTGTGACAAAGCAGCGGATGTTTTTTGAGGCCATGGAAGATATTCTTCCGGATTTGAAGGTGATCATTGACGACGGAGGCGGTGTGCAGAAAGTGTTGCCGCTGGATTCCTTTATGGGAAACCTTGAGAACGGGAGTGCCAGCGGAAGCTCTGGTCAGGCGAAGCAGAGCGGAGGCAAGGATGCATCATCCGGAGTGGGCGGTTCTCAGAAAGAACAGTCTGTGGAGGAATAATGGAAGGAGGAGAGGGCAATGAAGAAAAAAATAGCGGCAGCTGTGGCGGTTGTTCTGTTGCTGGTGCTTCTCGGCTCCAGTGTGGTTGTAACGGCAGAAAATGAATATACACTGATACGTCAGTTCGGACGAATCAGCAAGGTGGTTGATCAGCCGGGAGTTTCACTGAAGCTTCCGTTTGTGCAGACCGTGGATGCGTTTCCGAAACAGACGCTTTTGTACGATTTAGTACCTTCTGAGGTCATCACGCGGGACAAAAAAACAATGATTACAGACAGCTATGTGCTTTGGCGGATTTCAGAGCCGATGAAGTTTGCGCAGACGCTCAACGGTTCCGTGATGAATGCAGAGAGCCGTATTAACACAGCCGTGTATAATGCTTTGAAAAATGCGATCAGCAGCATGAATCAGGACGAGGTAATTACGAGCCGTGACGGAGAGCTTTCCGCGCTTGTCATGGATAAGATTGACGATAATATGGACCAGTATGGTATTGAGCTTATGCTGTTTGAGACGAAGCAGCTCGATCTTCCAGATGATAACAAGGAGGCAGTCTATGAGCGTATGATATCTGAACGCGACAATATAGCGGCCACTTACACGGCGGAAGGAAATTCAGAAGCTCAGGTGATTCGCAATTCCACGGACAAGGAAGTTGCCATCAGTATTTCAGAGGCGAAAAAGCAGGCGGAAATTCTTGTGGCAGAAGGAGAGGCAGAGTATATGCGGATTCTTTCAGAAGCATATGACACGGAGGAAAAAACAGAGTTCTATTCGTTTGTCCGCAGTCTTGATGCTCTGCGCGTTTCCATGACCGGGCAGGAAAAGACCGTAATCCTGTCTTCGGATTCTCCGATTGCGAAGATTTTTGAAGGGTACGACGCGCAATAAGCAAAAGATAGAACTTTTTACAGAGTCAGAGCCCGGGGAGGTCAGGCAAAATTAGGGGTGGATTTTTGTTTCGGAACCTCATTTTTGCCTTTCTTTCCGGGTTTGTTTTGTTTTTTTATATGGATACGATAGCAGTCTCGCACGCTACCTGCTTACACTGAAAATTTTACCTTGATTTTACATAAGACGGTTTTGAATTTTACGCGATATATGTATAATCGGCCTTGTTTCGCGCAGGATAGACAGAAAGGTTTAAAAGGTTACGGAGGAAAAATATGGATATTTTCAGTGTATTTACAATGGCGGGGGGATTGGCGCTGTTTCTTTATGGGATGCATGTGATGGGGGACGGGCTTTCCAAGGTGTCTGGTGGACGGCTGGAAAAGATTTTAGAGAGACTGACCTCAAGCACGACGCGGGGAGTTTTGCTCGGAGCAGCAGTTACAGCGGTAATTCAGTCATCCTCAGCTACTACGGTTATGGTAGTCGGTTTTGTAAATTCGGGAATTATGACGCTGCAAAGAGCGGTTGGAATTATCATGGGGGCGAACATCGGTACAACGATTACTTCCTGGATTCTGAGTCTTTCCGGGCTGGAGGGCGACAGTTTTTTGATCAGGATGATGAAACCATCTTCCTTTTCACCGATTCTGGCACTTGTCGGAGTCTGTCTGCTGTTGTTTTCCAGACGGGAAAAACGAAAGGATGTCGGGACGATTTTGATCGGTTTTGCAGTGCTGATGACCGGGATGGAGACAATGAGCGGGGCAGTGAAGCCGCTTGCCGGGGTTCCGGAATTTACCCGTCTCTTTTTGCTGTTTGAGAATCCGGTGCTTGGTATGACGGCAGGGGCATTGCTTACCGCGGTAATTCAGAGTTCTTCGGCTTCGGTCGGCATTTTGCAGGCCCTGTGTGCAAGCGGAGCAGTCACCTTTGGGGCAGCGCTTCCTATCATTATGGGACAGAATATCGGAACGTGTGTGACGGCTCTCATTTCTGCAATCGGTGCAAAAAAGAACGCAAAGCGGACCGCTTTTGTTCATTTATATTTTAATCTGCTCGGTACGATCGTTTTTATGTCAGTTTTTTATGCCGTAAATGCCCGTATTCAGTTTGGTTTTCTCGATACGGCGGCCAACGCGGCAGGTATTGCGGCAGTGCATACGATCTTTAATATACTGGCTACACTTTTGTGGCTGCCATTTCATGAGCTTTTGGTCAAACTTGCAATGTTTACTGTTCGGGATAAAAAGCAGGAAGCGGGCAGAAGTGAAAGAATGCTGGAGGGCCTGAGAATTCTGGATGACAGATTCCTTGAAAATCCGGCGCTTGCCATGGCACAGTGCCGAAAGGTATGCGCGCAGATGGCTGAGATGACAGTGGAGACGCTTGATACGGCGATTACACAGCTTCGTGATTTTTCAGAGGAAGCGGCAGATCAGGTGATGGAATGGGAAACGCTCGTCGATCAGTATGAGGACAGACTTGGCACATATCTCGTGCGTGTGGCTGGGAATGAGATGCAGACAAAGGACAGCCATACGCTGTCGGTGCTTTTGCACAGCATCGGAGATTTGGAGCGAATCACAGATCATGCAGTAAGTATTACAAGGGCAGCACGTGAAATTCATGAAAAGAAGCTGGCTTTTTCTGAGGCAGCAGTTCAGGAACTGGGTGTATTTTCACAGGCGGTAAAAGAAGTTGTGCAGATCTCCATGGAGGCCATGAAAACGGAAAATATTGATCTGGCGCAGAATGTCGAACCTCTGGAAGAAGTCATTGACGATATCGGAGACGAGGTGAAAAGCCGGCACGTGGAAAGGCTGCGCAGCGGAAAATGTACGATTGAGCTTGGGTTTATACTTTCTGATTTGACCACGAGTTATAAAAGAATTGCGGATCACTGTTCGAATATAGCAGTGTGTCTGATACAGGCGAATGAAAATGCGTTCGGACGTCATGCATATCTGCATTCGTTGAAAGAGGCGGATAATCATCAGTTCAGGGCGCGGTTTCAGAAATATAAGGAGCGTTATGCCTTGCCGGAGGAATGGGCATAGGTCTGGGAGAGGAGTTTTATGGCGTTGATTTACATTGTTGAGGATGATGAAAATATCCGGGAAATAGAAATGTTCGCGCTGAAAAACGCAGGATATGAGGTGATGGGATTTGGCTGTGCGGCTGATTTTTTTGCAAAAGTGCAGGAAAGGCTCCCGGCTCTTGTGCTTTTGGATGTGATGTTGCCGGATGAGGATGGGCTGGTTGTGGTAGAAAAGCTCCGGGCACATGCGAAGACGCGCAGAGTCCCGGTCATCATGGCAACTGCAAAAACAACGGAACTGGATAAAGTGAAAGGGCTTGACCTGGGAGCCGACGATTATATTACAAAGCCGTTCGGTGTGATGGAGCTAATTTCGCGGGTAAAAGCGCTGCTGCGCAGAAGCAGCGGCATGGAAGAGCAACGGTTGTATTTCGGGCCAGTGTTGATGGATCAGGAGCAGAGAGCCGTATTTGTGGACGGTACTTTGTGTGAGCTGACGTATAAGGAATATGAGCTTTTGCGGGTGCTGCTGGTTCATGCGGGAATTGTATGTACAAGGGATATGATTCTGGAGCGGGTCTGGGGAACTGATTTTGAAGGGGAATCGCGCACGCTTGATATGCATATCAAAACGCTGCGGCAGAAACTTGGCGCAGCGGGCAGCATGATCAAAACGATACGAAATGTCGGTTATATGCTGATAGAGGAGAAATAGAAAGATGAAGAGAAAAATCAATCGGTACCTGCTTTTTACAGTATTTCTGACACTGACCGCCACATTGCTGATGGCGGTCATGATTTTTAACCATATGTATCAGGAACAGATCGTAAAGGACATGCGCATGTATGGAGAAGCACTGGCAGGTATGGTTTCTTCCGGTGAAGAATTATCGGAAAGATACACCAGACCACAGCAGGAGCTTCGGGTCACTGCGGTTGATGCGGCAGGCACGGTTGTTTATGACAGTCAGAAGGGTTCCGACGCTATGAGCAATCACAGGGACCGCCCGGAGATTCAGGAGGCAGAAAAAAGTGGAGAGGGTCATGTAGTGCGCCATTCAGACACACTTGACCGTGATATGTATTATTTTGCGATTCGTCTGGAAAACGGAGATGTTCTGCGCATCAGCAAAGAGGCGGACAGTATTTGGGGTATGTTTCAGCGTACGATGTTCGGAATTACCGGAATTGGCGTATTAATGCTGATGGTCTGTCTGATTTTATCGCATTATATGACCGAAAGCCTTATGCGTCCGATTGAGAAGCTGGCGGAGCATATTGATGAAGAAAATATGGGGGAAGAAGAAACAATTGATACGTATGAAGAGTTGAGGCCATTGATTGAGACAATCCGGGAGCAACACAGAGATATTATAAAAGGAGCAAAGCTCCGGCAGGAATTTACGGCGAATGTTTCTCATGAGTTGAAAACACCGCTGACAGCGGTATGCGGATATGCAGAGCTGATCGAGACGGGAATTGCAGGAGAAAAAGAAGTCAGGCGATTTGCAGGAGAGATTTCGAGGAGTGCAAGAAGGCTGTTAACCCTGATTAACGATATTATCCGGCTGTCAGAGCTGGATGGCGGGCATGCGGATATTTCCTTTGCGGAAATGGATTTGTATGACAGTGCCGCTGCCTGCGTGGAGATGCTGCAGCTGGAAGCCGGTCAGCATGGAGTACGTATTTTTTGCAACGGAGGTCCGTGCAGGATTTATGCTAATAAAGAAATGATAGAAGAGCTTTTGTTTAATCTTTGTGACAATGCAATCCGCTATAACAAGCTGGGCGGCAGCGTTGCGGTTACGGTGGGACAAAGGGATGGCAAGGCGTTGCTGTCGGTGAAGGATTCCGGAATCGGCATACCAAAGGAGAGTCAGGAGCGTGTTTTCGAGCGTTTTTACAGGGTCGATAAAAGTCGTTCGAAAAAAACTGGAGGAACCGGGCTGGGACTTGCAATTGTGAAGCATATTGTAGCGCAGCATGGGGCAGAATTAAGGATGGAGAGTGTGCCGGGAGAAGGAACAGAGATGACGGTTATATTTTAAATGAATCTTAATATTCCTCCACTTGACTATTTTCTTGTAATAGTGCAATATTAAGAAGGAAATGGCTTGGGGAAGCCAGGGGGTAGTAAAAACAGAAAGAACAGAAGGGTAAGGGATCAAAATTGAAAAAAAAGAAAAAAGGGCTTAAGATTGCTGTTATTATTCTATTTTGTCTGGTAGCAGCCGGACTGGGTGCGCTGGGCTATTATTTGTATGAACAGGCAAACAGCGGTCTTTTTTTTGACGGAACAACGCTGAATGGTTATGATGTGACAGGCAAGAGCTGTAAGGAAGTACTGCTGATTCTGGAAAAGGATTACAGTGCGCCGAAGCTGGAGCTGAAAGAAAAAGGCGAGACTGCAAAAACGCTTACACTGGAAGATATGGGTTATACCATTGATCAGACGAAGCTTCTTAGCAATATTCAAAGCTGTATGAGGGAGCAGAATCTAAAGCTGTTGTTCAGCCTGATGGACGGTAATACGTTTGAGGTGGAAATTCCTTTTACATTTGATGAGGCGGTGTTTGAAGCGTCTGTGACCGCAGCAGGACTGGCACAGCCGCGAACGTCAAGTATTGACGCATCTCTGGAATTTAACGGAACAGAGTATTATATTGAGCCGGAAGTCTACGGAAATGAGATGGATGATGCGGATTTGCGGGTCATGGTTAAAGATTATGTAGACAGAATTGTTGCGAATAACAGACCACAGAAGGACTCTTCGCTGGATATTCCGGAATCGTTTTATTTTCTTCCGGCGGTTACGCAGGATGACGGAGAAATGAACGCACTGATGAACATTTATAACGCTTACTGCAAGGCGAAGATTACGATTACCTTCGGAGAGGAAAAAGAGGTGATTGACTGGTCTGTGATTCAGGAATGGCTGGACATTGCGGATGGAGAGGCGAGTCTTCGGGAGGAAGAAATCTACAATTATGCGTACGATCTGGCGGCGCGGTACGATACACTGTATTACCAGAGAGACTTTACAACGCATGATGGTCAGACGATCAGTTTTGAGTCCGGTGATTACGGTTATCAGATTGACAAGGATGCAGAGGCAGAGCAGCTGATCCAGGATATTCACGCCAATACTGAGACGGAGCGCGAACCAGTCTATGCAGTCAAAGGCTATAAGCGTAACGGCAGGGATGACATCTGTGGAAATTATGTAGAAGTCAATTTGTCGCAGCAGCATCTCTGGTTCTACAAGGACGGCGAGCTGATTGTGGAAACAGATATTGTTTCCGGACTTCCGAGAGATGGCAGAGGCACAGTGACCGGAATTTTCGGGATTCCGTATAAAAAGAGTCCGGAGGTTTTAAAAGGTGACACCTGGGAAGAGGATGTTACTTACTGGATGCCGTTCCATGATGGACAGGGACTCCACGACGCGCCGTGGCGTAGTTCATTTGGCGGCGGCATTTATCAGAGCAATGGTTCACACGGATGTGTAAACCTGCCTTCCGAAGCAGCACGGATTATCTACGAAAATATGGAAGAACGAATGCCGATTATTTTGTACTATTAAAAAAGACAGATTCCAGAGCGAACGGGCGTTTTCGCTGTTTGATTTGGAATCTGTTTTTGCTTCGCAAATCTATGGAAAACGGTCAGGAAAAAGGAAAGACCAGAAATTGTAAATGATTTTTGAAAAAGTTGTTGACTTTTGCGAAAGGCTATATTATAATTCAACTTGCGTCAAGCGAAGGACGCCTGGCAATACCGAAGCGGGGTGTGGCTCAGCTTGGCTAGAGCGCCTGGTTTGGGACCAGGAGGTCGCAGGTTCGAATCCTGTCACCCCGATTTTTCCAGGTATCGCATGCACGCGGGTGTAGTTCAATGGTAGAACACCAGCCTTCCAAGCTGGATACGTGGGTTCGATTCCCATCACCCGCTTTCCTGAGTCTGTAGCTCAGTTGGATAGAGCAACGGCCTTCTAAGCCGTGGGTCGGGGGTTCGAATCCCTTCAGGCTCGTTTTTAAAATATATGGTGGGTATAGCGCAGTTGGTTAGCGCGCCAGATTGTGGCTCTGGAGGCCAAGGGTTCGAATCCCTTTATCCACCCTGTTATTTTTAAATACCCCGTAGATTTCTGCGGGGTATTTGATTAATGGGTCATCGCCAAGCGGTAAGGCACAGGACTTTGACTCCTGCAGTCGCTGGTTCGAATCCAGCTGGCCCAGTTTACCAGTCTGTATGATCGTCTGGTATCTTTTGTTTAAAAGTTATTTGATGTGCGGATATGGCGGAATTGGCAGACGCGATGGTTTTAGGTGCCATTGGGAGACCGTGCAGGTTCGAGTCCTGTTATCCGCATCAGATTATGATGATCCGGGTCCTGTTCTCATTGAGGAGGCTTCGGATTTTTCCGTTCTTTTTCTTTTCTATTATTCGTTTATTCCTGGCATATTCTGCTGTAGAGGTTCCTTTTAATGTTCTGCGATTTGAAATTTTTATTTGTTTGGGAACTTTTCAGAGAGATGTGGAAAAGAAAAATGACGTTTGCATAGATGAGCATTCAGATTGTTTAAGGGGGAAAATGATGGAAAAGATGAGGCAATGCAGGTGGATTGCAAAAGGATGCATAAAATTTCTGTTTTTGTCGTTACTGGTATGCATTTGGGGGCAGAAGAGTGATGCGAAAGAGTCAAATGGCTTAAATTTTCAGGAGTTGAACAGTAAGACTACTCAAATCGAGGTTTTGCAGAAGACGGTGAAAGGTTTAGCCTCCGGGAACGAACTGTCGGAAGGGAAAACTTATTCAGGCCCGTACTCTTTTTGGTGCGGCAATCTGGATGATGATGTAGAACCAGAAATGATTGTCGGTGTCATCGAAATGGACGAATGGGATAGACCGGTTGAACGGCTGCTTGTTTTTGACTTGAAAGGAAAAGAAGAGGTGACCTCGAAATTGCTGTTATCACAGATCCTCCGATACCGATTCGCTACGGATTCG
>Ga0073908_1000104_pt1 | contig 126770 bp, 109 predicted proteins | sample MucameincwithD2O_FD_65484 | JGI IMG/M metagenome (GOLD analysis project Ga0073908, IMG submission 65484) | Mouse cecum microbial communities from Vienna, Austria - Mucus amended microcosms incubated with D2O | ecosystem: Host-associated > Mammals > Digestive system > Large intestine > Cecum... | reverse complement strand
GTCTCGGCTGGAACCACTGCAGGAAGATGCGGTGCCGTCTCATGCGCCAGTTGGATTTCGTTGTTACGATAAAGCACTCGACCGGAGGGTGGTACCAGCCGGGGAGAATCGGTATCAGCTGTCCAGAGGCAATTTCTTGGGCACAGTGCAGAAGAGGGAGGTCAACCGCAATTCCGAGGCCGTCCAGAACGGAACGCTTAATCGCGAGAATATTCCCGACGCGCACGACTTTCTGCCATTTTATTTCTGTTTCTTCTTCTCCGTTCGAGAGCGTTTTAGTCGCATGACGGACAGTCCCGTCATAAAGCAGCACGGTATGCTGACTCAGCTCGCTCGGGTGCTGAGGCATACCGTATTTTTCTATGTATTGGGGCGAAGCGACCGGAACATAGACGTTTCTGCCGCGTGAGAATGAAATAAGTCGGGAATCGGTCGGTTTAAAGCTCACGACAGCGATGTCTGCTTTGTACTGAAGCACGTCAGCAAGGTTTCCGCCGCCGACAATATCAAACGAGATTTCCGGATACATGGAATTGAATTCCATCAGCATCGGCATCATGTAGCGTGTCACAAAGCCCGGCGCAAGAGAAAGGCGGATTTTGCCGTCGATTTGCGCGGAGCGCTGCGTCAGCTCGGCAATCATCTCCTGATGAAGTCGAATGACATGAATCGCGCTCTCATAAGCGGCGCTGCCGACTTCAGTGAGCTGAAGCGGCCGCATATTGCGTTTAATCAGATCCTGCCCCAGAGCCGTTTCAAGCGATGAGACCGCCCGTGAAACGGTAGAAACTTCGACATCAAACTCTGCAGCGGTATCAGAGAAGTTTCTGGTTTTGCAAAGACTGCAAAACATACGCCATGCGCTGAGATCATCCAGTTTTGACATTTACTTTCCTCTAGTTAGGTAAAAGAATGATAAAACATGCAGTTGCGAGCAATCATGATAAATACGCAATTACTTTGCGAATTACGCAAAATTCAATTTCTCTTTTTGCATGGGCTTGTCAAAGAAAAAATTTCAGAATGTAAATAAGAAAATCAAATCAAACCCGGAGAAAACAGAATGTCCCTTAGAGACGAATTTTTCTGGCTTGGAGAAATTAACAAAGCCACGCTTGTTATTAATTCACGCCAGGGTCTTCTTCCCATGCCGATCGCGCTGGAAGCCGCCAAGGCTTTGCGCGAAGTACTTGCAGACGGGGAGGCCGATCCGACAAAACGCGCAAAGACATATATCACCTTTGAGCCGCTGATGCTGAAGAAAGCCGGTCCTGAGATCACTTTGATGCATGCCGGCCGTTCAAGTCAGGATATGCACGCGACTTACAGATCGGCTCTTCTGAGAGATCACGTTCTTGAAGTCTATAACGCGCTCGACACTGTCAAAGAAACACTGACAGCGCTTGCCGACAAGAACCGCGAAACAGTGGTTCCGAACTACACCAACGGTGTTGCCGCTCAGCCCAACAGCCTTGCGCATTATTTCCTTGCGTTCCTCGCCGGATTCAATCGTGACGCAGAAAAGATGAGACAGTTCTACGCACGCCTTGACCGCTGCCCGATGGGAAGCACGGTGCTCAACGGCACCTGCTGGCCGCTTGACCGTAAAGCGATGGCTGAACGTCTTGGCTTTGCCGCTGTCGCGGAAAACGCTTATGACGCGACACAGGTTGGTCAGAGCGATCTGCCCTGCGAATTCGCTTCTATCCTTGCGGGCATCTGCCTGCACATCAATGTCTTCCTTGAAGACCTGATGGTTCAGTATGCTCAGGCTCGTCCCTGGATGCTGCTTCAGGAAGGCGGAGACAATACTTACGTTTCTTCCGCGATGCCGCAGAAACGCAATCCGGGTCTGGTCAACAACTGCAGAACCGAAGCTTCAAGCGTTATCGGTGAAGCTCAGGCTGAAATTTTCCGCGCTCATAACCTGCAGAGCGGCATGATTGACCCGAAGACACAGGGTCACAACGGTGCACTTGCTCAGCATGCGGTTAAGACGCTCACGATGTTCAACCGTGTCCTTAACGCTCTGGTCATCAACAAAGACCGCGCTCTGGAAGAGCTGAACAGTGACTGGACCGCCAGTCAGGAAGTTGCCGACCGTCTGATGAAAGAGTACGGCGTGCCCTTCCGCATCGGTCACCACGTCGCGAGCAAGATGGTGGGCTACGCGAGGGCCAACAACATTCTTCCGCTTCAGTTCCCGCATGAAAAGATGCGTGAAATCTACCGCGAAGTTATTGAAACCGAATATCCGGAAGGCAATCCCGAACTTCCGATGAGTGAACAGGAGTTCAAGGATGCGTTAAATCCTGTCTCTATCGTTCACAACAGAAAGACTTTAGGCGGTCCGCAGCCTGAAGAGCTCCAGCGCATGCTTGCCGAACAAGCAGCCGAAAACAAGCTCAGCAGCGACTGGGCGGAGCAAAAATCCCAAGCTATTGCAACAAGCCTCTCAAATCTGGATCAAGAATTTAACAAACTAGGAGAATAAACATGACTGCCTTACTCCCTTGGTTCGCCCTAGTAGTGACACTGCTAGCAGGCTGGGCCATTATTAAACGAATGTCGACCTCAATGGTTCTGCTTTTTGCAGGTCTCGCGATGATTGGTTTCGCTGTTGTCTGCGGCGTTACCGGTTTCCTTCCCAAAGGTGTCAAACCGTCGGGCTTCGTCCTTTTCGACATTTTTGACCTGCTTCGCTCGATCGCGACCAAACAGGTTTCCGGCATCGGCTTCCTGATTATGGTTGCCGGCGGCTACGCTGCCTACATGGACCGTATCGGCGCTGCCCGCGCTCTGGTTAAGGTCTGCGTCAAACCGCTTAACGCGCTGTCCTCTCCGTACCTCGTTCTGGTTATGGGTTACTTCATCGGCCAGTGTCTGGTTACCGTGATTCCGAGTGCTGCCGGCCTGGCGATGCTTCTCCTGGTTGCGCTCTTCCCGATTCTTACTGGTGTCGGCTGCTCTCCGGCTGCCGCATCTGCTGTCATCGGCACATCCGCCGGTATGACCTTAGGGCCGGCCGCGGGTACTGCAAACCTTGCAGCTAAAGTTGCTGATCTTGATCCGATCATTTACTTCGTTCAATGCCAGCTTCCCGTTGCGATTCCGACTCTGATTGTTGTTGCTATCTGCCACTATTTTGTTCAGAAGTACTACGACAAGAAGAACGACGACGTCTATACTGAAGCCATCCTGACTAAGAAAGACGACGATCGCCATGTTCCCGCTTGGTATGCGATTCTTCCGGCTCTGCCCATCTTCCTGATGATTATCTTCAGCAAGCTGGTTTATTCCGCTGTCAAACTGAACACGATCTCCGCTCTCCTTCTGGTTTGGGTCTTCACAATCCTTGTTGAACTTATCCGTCGTCGTGATGTTAAAGCAGTCCTTGCTGACGGTGCCTTCATCTTCAAAGCCATGGGCGGTATGTTTGCATCCATCGTCGCGCTGATCATCTGTGCCGAGTTCTTCGCTACAGGTCTGAAAGTGACAGGTCTGATCGGTGCTCTGATTGCTCACGCTCAGAACCTTGGTCTCGGCGCCAATGGTATGACAGCTGTTCTGACTGCTGTTGTCGGTATCGTAACATTCCTCACTGGTTCCGGTGTCGGCGCGTTCTCGAGCTTCGCTGCTCTCGGACCTGAAGTTGCCGGCGGCTTAGGCGGAACAGTCTCTGCCTTCGTTACTCCGATGCAGTTTGCTTCCGGCATGCTTCGCGCCATGTCTCCGGTTGCAGGCGTTATCATCGCGGTTGCCGGTGCTGCCGGTGTCTCCCCGATGGCTATCGTACGCCGCACATGGATCCCGATGATCGCCGGCATGATCACCGTCATGATCGCCGACTTCGTCTTCCTGAGCTAACTCCGTTACTCCAAGGCCCCGCAAGGGGCCTAAATTAAATAAGGATCGAACTATGAAGAAACTTTTAATTTCTGCGCTTTTCCTGGCAGCTGCCTCAATGAGCGTTAACGCGCTGGAAACGGATGTTAAGCCGACAGTTACCGACATCAAAAATCACAATCCTAAAACCGGCTTAATCGTCGGAAACTCCTACAGCTTCTACAACTGCGGTGTTCACGGCTATCTGCGCGGTCTGACCAGAGAAGATAAACGCGATTGGAAAGCCAGAATCATTACGATCAGTTCCGGCAGACTTTCCTATCATGACGTTCCGCAGTATATGGGTCCGCACGAGATGGATCCGTACGCAAAATTTGATGATAAGAAAGAGCTGATCAACCCGATGTTTGACGTCGTTGTCCTGCAGGGCATGTCGTCCGAACCGATCGCTGCTAAGAGCATCCCCACTTTCAAGAAGTATCTGAAGGAACATGTTGAGACCATTAAAGCGAAAGGCGCAGAACCGATCGTTGTCGTGACTTGGGCCCGTCAGGACAAGCCGGAAGACACAAAGCGTCTTGCCGATTCCATCATTTCCGAAGCGAACGCCAACGGCGCAATCGCTCTGCCTGTCGGACTTGCTTTTGCTGAAAGTCTGAAGCGTCGCCCCGATCTTCTGATGCATCAGAAGGATAAGAGCCATCCGACAGCTGCCGGTTCTTACCTGTACGGCGCAATGCTCTACGGTCTTCTGTTCAAGAAGAGCCCGGTCGGCATGAAGTATCCCGGCGAATGCGAAAAGCCGCTCAAGCCTGAAGACGCAAAGCACCTGCAGCAGGTTGCTTGGGACGTTCTGACAGAGTTCTACGGCTGGAAAAAATAAAGAATCCCCTTAAAAATTAACTCCTCCTCCTAACGAGTTTTGGTCTTTAGGCGCAAGTCTAAAGACCGTTTTTTAATGCGCATTGGGGAAGATCGACGGTATCAGGCAGGGAAGTCTTTTTTGCGAGCGAGAGGTGAACAAGGCTCATTGCAGTTGAAGGCCAGATGAGGGAGAGCCACTTCGGAGGTTCCTTGTGAAAAACAGCGTCGTAATCTTTCAGCGCGCTTCTAAGGCCTTTTTTGCTGTTGTCTGAAGTGTATCCGTTCTGCTGCAGCATTCTTGTCAGCATTTCATTGAAATCCAAACCGGAAGAGATGCGATTTGCAAAGCCGGCTTCATCAAGTTCCTGCATATTTAATTCCTCACAAGAGAATCACATCATAAAAGAAAGCCTCCGCAAAAAGCGGAGGCCGGACCTAGTTTGATCGTTTAGGCGTGATTACTGCTGCTGAGCCGGAGCATTCTGCGCAGGCGCTGTGTTTTGCTGAATCGGAGCCTGCGGATCAACTGTCTGCGGCACCATCATCATGCCACCCATCATCGGGACCTGAATCATAGGAATTGCGTCAGGCGGCATCGGAGCTGACTGAGCCGCGGCAGGAGCCTGGGGCATAGGCAGTGTCAGTGGAGCAGGCTGAACCTGAGGCATGGGCTGAACCTGAGGCATGGGCTGAACCTGAGGCATGGGCTGAACCTGAGGTGTAGCTTGTTCCGGAGCAGGAGTCTGCGCCTGCGGCATAGACGGTGTTATCGGTGCAGCCTGAACCGGAGCGGCGGGCGCAGCGGCATTAGGAGCATGGTGAGCGGTCTCACTCGGCAGCTGCATCAGCACGCCAAGCTGGCCGGAAATATAGCCTAAGGCGATCAGAGACTGATCTCTTGACATCGGAATGCCGTACTGCTGTGCTCGATTCATTAGGAAATTTGAGGCGCTGTTAATTTCAGCCTGATCGACCGGAAATTCACCAAACTTCATCCGTCCCATAGATGCGAGCTTTGCAATCGTAGACGTAGCAGGATTAAGCGTAATAGGCGCTTCTTGAGCGTTTACGGAGAAGGTCATAGTAAGAGCCGCGGCGCAAAGGCAAGCGGCTGTAAGTTTTCTAAAAGACATACAATCCTCCATATCAGATGGTACGGACTGTACTCCGTAGAAACCCTAACGCAATAGACCGGACGTCGAATTTACCCAAAGTGATATTGTAAATTTATAAAAATCAATTAGATGGAAGTTTATCTAAAGCTTCAATCACAATGTTTTTTGTAAGCAATTCCGGCAAAACCGTCGTTTTTCCGTCAGGTGAGTAGAGGATATAAAGAGGGACTCCGCTTCGGCCGAAACTTTCGAGCGCCTGTGTGATATCCGGGTTTTGATTGGTCCAATCGGCAACGAGAAAGACGACGCCGTGCTGTTTAAAGGCTTTGCGAATGTCCTCACGATCGAGTACAGCAATCTTGTTTGCCTGGCACGTGACGCACCAGGAGGCAGTAAAGTCCACGAAAACAGGTTTGCCTGCTTTCAGAGCGTTTTCGACTGCCTGAGGCGACCAGGCGTCTGCGGCCTGAACCGCGGCATCGGGCTGCCTAAAGAGCGGAGAGGATGCGGCTGCAAAGAGAAGTACGGCGCAGGCAGCGCTCAGAACGATCGGCAGTTTGGCCGTTAAAAGTGAGAACTGCAGTTTTCCATACAGGAAAAGACAGACGCAAAGAGAGATGACGGCCGCGATGTACAGCACAAGCGCAGTGAAGCTGACCTGCTGGGAGAGAACCCACAAAAGCCAGATCATCGTCAGAAGCATCGGGATCGCCATCAGCTTTCTGAAGACGTTCATCCATGCGCCCGGTTTCGGCATCCAGGCGGTAAGCACCGGGAAGAGAGAAAGCACAAGCCAAGGCAGGCTCATGCCAAGCCCAAGCGCAAGGAATACAAAAATAGATTCCCGGATCGAAGCGGTAAGCGCGTAACCGAGCGCAGCGCCCATGAAAGGAGCGGTACAGGGAGAGGCTGCGACAACCGCCAGAACGCCGGTCGCGAAACAGTTCAATAAAGAGTTGGAGTAACTTCCGCCGCTGACGCGGACGCAGGAAAATTCAAACCAGCCGAGCAGATTGACGCTAATGGCCGCAAAAATCACGGCAAGCGAAGCGACAAAGATCGGAGACTGCAGCTGGAAGCCCCAGCCGACAGAAATACCGGCGCTCTTGACCGCAATGAGTACGCCTGCAAGAACCAGCATGGTGAGCAGAACACCGAGTGTGAAAACCACGCCGTGAAGCGGCAGATTGATGCGCTGACGATCCTGTACCAGACTGAGAATTTTGAGCGAGAGTACCGGAAAGACGCACGGCATGACGTTAAGGATCAGACCGCCGATAAAAGCCATGGCGACTGCGAGCCAAGAAGAAAGGCCGGTCTGCGGGGTGTCGTCTGAAACAGTGGGGGCGGCAACCGTACCGCTTTCAAGAGGGACGGAAAAAGATCCGGCCCAGCCGCCTTTTAGAGGACCTCCGTCGGCAGCGAACACGCCGGAGAATTGAGAACCGGCTTTGAGCTCATCCGTACCCTGAAGCGTCACGGAGATTTTGTCAGCAGAGCGGGATACGGACTGCGGAGCGCCGTATACAACAACAGAGTCGTCGCCCTCGGCGAAGACATAAAAATGATGAAACGGTTCTGTGGATTTGAAAGTTACGCGCACCGCATGCGTCTTGGGATCGAAAACGCCGGAGGCGTCTGAGAGAGGGCTCGGCATTGCGGTATGAGACGCCTCAAAGAGCGTACTTGCCTTTGTTGCACCGCCGTCTTTGTCCGCGACCTGAACGGCAAGCGTCAGACTCGCTTTGCCGGGAACACACTGGTCTGCACACATCAACCACGAAACTTCGGCTTTAATGTCCTGAACGGAACCGACTTTTGCGCTTGCGGGAACAGAGATACGGACCGGCAGAAGCACTTCATCGCCGTAGCCGTAATTGACGAGATCGCCGATCTTAAAGACGGCAGGTGTCGGCCAAAGAATCTCAGAGGCGTGCCATCCCTGCGGGAGCGACCATTGAATTCGGGTAGGAAGTCCGGTGTCGCCGGTGCTCTTCCAATAAGTGTGCCATTTGCTGTCATGCCTGAGTAAAAGGCCGATTTCGAATTCTGTGCCCGGAACGGCGTCGTGAAAACGACTGACCAGTTCGGCCTGAACGGGCTCCGGTTTTTTCCACGGCTGGGCCTGAACGCTCAGACCAATGAAGAAAAGGGATAAAAACAGAAGTCTAAGGAGGCGAAGAAATGACATACAAAAGACAGGAAGCCGCGGGGCGGGGCCCCGCGGAGAGTGTGAGATTAACCGTGGACGCGCTTGACTTCAGCAAAGGCTTTGTCAGCGGCCTCAAGTGTGCGGGCAATGACGGAATCGTCATGCGTAATGGAGACAAATCCGGCCTCGTAGATGCTCGGGGCTAAATAAACTCCGTTATCAAGCATGGCGTGGAAGAACGTTTTGAAGCGTTCGCCGTCGCATTCCATCACTTCTTTAAAGGAAGTGGGGCAGGAGCCGCGGAAATAGATACCAAACATGCCGCCCATGCTCTGAGCAGAGAACTGCACGCCGTGTTTTTTGGCGGCTTCGCCGAGACCGCGGACTAACTTGGCTGCCTGAGCGGAAAGGCGCTTGTAGAAGTCAGGAGCCTGAATTTCCTTGAGAGTTGCAAGACCGCAGGCAACCGCGACCGGGTTTCCGGAGAGAGTTCCTGCCTGATAGACGGCGCCGAGCGGAGCGACACAGTTCATGATGTCACGTTTGCCGCCGAAAGCCGCGACGGGCATGCCGCCGCCGATGACTTTGCCAAACATAGTGATGTCCGGATCAATACCGTAAACTGACTGAGCGCCTCCCAGCGCGACTCGGAAACCGGTCATGACTTCGTCAACGATAAGAACCGCGCCGTGCTTAGCGGTCTCTTCACGCATCGCGTTGAGGAATTCCTGCGTGGCGGGAACCATGTTCATGTTGCCGGCAACGGCTTCGACAATCACGCAGGCGATTTCGTCGCCCTGCTTGTCAAAGAGTTCTCGAATCATCCGCGGATTGTTGTATTCGAGGACGATGGTGTCGTTTGTGACGGCTTCAGGCACGCCGGCTGAGCTCGGAGTGCCGAAGGTGAGCTGACCGGATCCGCCCTTAACCAGTAAAGAGTCGCTATGGCCGTGGTAGCAGCCTTCGAATTTCACGATCTTATTTCTGCCGGTGTAGCCGCGGGCGAGACGAATCGCGCTCATACCGGCTTCCGTGCCGGAAGAAACCAAACGAACTTCCTCAATGGAAGGAATCAGTTTTTTAATTTCTTCAGCGATCAGGACTTCGGCCTTGGTCGGTGCGCCGAAACTTAAACCGTTATCGACGGTGTGTTTGACGGCTTCAATTACCTTAGGATTGTTATGACCGAGAATCATGGGGCCCCAAGAGCCGATGTAGTCGATATAACGTTTGCCTTCAATGTCAAACATATGCGGTCCGAGCGCCTTTTCAATAAAACGCGGCGCGCCGCCAACCGAACGGAATGCGCGAACAGGTGAGTTCACGCCGCCGGGAATTGATTCTTGGGCTCTGTCAAAAAGAACCTCGTTCTGGTCCATAACGCTTCTCCAGTGCATTGATTAAATAAAAAATAGCGTCCTTGTGTGGACGCTATCCTAAATGAAAAAGATAAAGATATCCTTAAAAAATTCTTTAGAAGGCCAGACCGACCGCAATTTTGAATGTCGCAGGCGAGGGCCTCATTGAGTAGGAAGAATCCGCCGTGTGTGTTTCATAGCGCGGGAACGCTAAGTCCACACCGCCGGTGATATGCAGGTTCTTAGTGATAGCGTAAGTGCTGCCCGCCTGCACCACGGGAGAGAAATCTCCTTTGTGGTAGCTGGTTCCTGCTTCAAATTTAGAACCCTGAAGTCGGAAATAGCCGGCACCGATGCCCGCATAGAGCTTGACGGAATCGGAAGCCTGCATATGGTACTGAGCGGTGAGCTGGTAGCCTCTGAGCTTGAAGCTGCCGATTTGGCGTCCCTGAGAGCGCACCTTTTGCTCTGCCGACTGTGTAATGCCGAAGTCGAGTGCCCAATGCGGCGTTACAAAGAATCTGATACCGCCGCTGTAGGCGCCTTCGGAAGTGGTTGTCGCGTTATGCGGCATTCCCTTCATGTCGTTTTTCTGATAGCCGCCGCCTGCATAAATCAGGAAACGGTTGGAGAACAGATTGTTGCTCGAGAAATCCAGACTCTTGTTTCCCTTGGCGTCGGTCGCGTAGTTGGCAAAGAAGAAAAAGATGTTGCTGAACGGAACATACGTGCCGTAGATAGAAAAAGCGTCGGTACCGAAACCGAGGAGCGGTAGCGGGGCCGGGAACGGGATCCACTTATAGTCACCGCGGGCGGTAATGCCGAGAGTGTAGCCGGCTTCAGCGTAGAAGTCCGAATTTCCGAGCCGCCATCTTGAGAGCCATCCGTAACCGAGGAACGGCTCGATATTGCTGTGCGAATCGGAAAACGCCATCGCGTAAACAATTCTGCGGTTGCCGCGATCATCAATGAAATTCCGTGTGACGCCGCCGCCCCAGGTATAGCCGTTTTCGTTGCGGCGTTTTGGTGTCTTATAGGCCCAGCCCGGGTGAATGGTATAGGCAGGCAGAATGAGGCCATCGGTGCCTTCAAAGAAGATCTTCTTAAATCCGCTCCAGCTGTCCGAGACGTAGCTGTCGGTTCTGTCCTCTGCTGACAGGGCGCCCGCAGGGAGCGTATCCAGAATCGCGTCCCAGGCAGAACGGTCTGCAGCGCCTGCGGGAAAAACTACACCCGCCAATAAAGCGCCGAAAAGATAGTTAGAAATTTTATTTTTCAGTTCAGGCATTTAGTAATGCAGTTATTTATGGGGTCACAAGCTTTGATAATTCTAATAAAAAAAAGCGTATCAACTCGTTTTTTCAGCCGATGGAAAGCATTTTGAGTGTTTATTTATTGACAAACCGGTTGCAAAAAAAACAAAAGGTCTCTAAAGTGTCTTGCGCGCGAAGTCTGTCGGGCGATCGCAGGGGAGAAAGACCTCCGAGGAAAGTCCGGACTCCATAGGACGGTGTAGGAGGTAACGCCTCTCCGCCGCAAGGCGAGGATTAGAGCTACAGAGACGAGCCGATTTAGTTCGGGTGAAACGAGCAATCTCTACACGGAGCAACATCAAATAGGCAGCTGCTGACCCTGTCCGGCGAGGCTGCGGGTAGATGGCTCGATCCCAAGGGTGACTTTGGGACTAGATGAATGACCGCCAAGGCGTTTTTCAACGCTGAACAGAATCCGGCTTATAGACGGACTTCGCGCTCTCTTCACTCTTTAATTCGTCTCATTCCTTCTCATTAATTAGGCGAGGAAAATCCAGTTTGGGCTTAGGTCTCCAATAAGTGGAGAAAAGTGGGAAAAAGTGGCTAAAATTATGCTTACATATTTGCAGTTAATTTAGACGAATTTTCTCGTGTTCCAAGGCTCGCCACACCTCTCTCTTGACGCAAAAGGGCGTCTGTCTGTGCCTTCTCGTTTTCGGAAGACACTGGCCGAGCTGTGTGCCGGGCAAATGACATTTACCCGCCATCCGGACGGCTGCGTGCTGCTGTATCCCAGACCGATTTGGGAGCAGAAAAAGAAAGAACTTCTGGCGCTGCCTTACGGGGCCCGTTTCTTCCAGCGCATTGTAATGGGCAGTGCCGTTGACGTGGATATGGATGCGAGCGGGCGCCTTCTGGTGCCTTCCGAACTTCGTTCGGTCTGCGGTTTGTCAAAAGAGATCGTGCTTGTCGGGTTGGGTTCTCATTTTGAGCTTTGGGATGCTGAAAAGCTGGAGCAGTGCGAGAAGCAGGCTCTGAACGAGGATATGTCTGCGATTACTGCCGCTTTTAATTTTTAAAGAGTCAGCGAAATCGTGCAGTTAAAGGAGTTTAAGCATCAGCCTGTTCTGGCAAAGGAATCTCCGGACGCTTTGGTGACGCAGCCGGATGGAGTGTATATCGACGGGACTTTCGGTCGAGGCGGACACTCGCGCCTGATTCTCGAAAAGCTTAGCAGCAAAGGCCGGCTGATCGCATTTGACAGGGACCCGCAGGCAGTTGAGGCGGCAAGAGAGATCGCTGATGAACGGTTTTCTATTATCCATGCGCCTTTTGCGCAGATGAAAGAGGAACTTGCCAAGATTGGCGTTGAACGTGTGGACGGCGTGTTTTTAGATATCGGAGTCTCGAGCCCTCAGATCGATGATCCGGAGCGCGGCTTTTCGTTCCGCTTTGACGGTCCTTTGGACATGCGTATGGACACATCGAGCGGTCAGACCGCGGCTGAATGGATCGCAAAAGTCGATGTCGGAGAAATGACCCGCGTATTTAAGGAATACGGCGAGGAGAAATTCGCAACCAAAGCGGCCCGAGCGATTGCGGCCGCTCGAGACGCAAAACCGATTGAAACCACAAAGCAGCTTGCCGACATCATTGCGCAGGCTTTGCCAAGAAATAAAAAGGATTTAGGACAGCACCCTGCGACACGTATCTTCCAGGCGATACGCATTCAGGTGAATCAGGAACTCACACAGCTTTGCGAAGCTTTGGAAGCGGCCGGTTCTCTGCTGAATCCCGAAGGTGTGCTCGCGGTCATTTCGTTTCATTCGCTCGAAGACAGAATCGTAAAGCGTTTCTTTGAGGCGGCGCACAACCCCGCATCCAAACTTGATCCGAGGCTGCCGCTGCTTCCCGAGCAAATGCCCGCACCGCTCTTTGAGCGCCCCAAACGCGTCCTTCCGTCCAAGGAAGAATGCGAGGAGAATCCACGCGCCCGAAGTTCAGTGCTTCGCTTTGCCGTCAGAACGGAAGCTCCTTGGCCCGAGGGAGGCGTCTGAAGATGAAAGAGTTTAAGTTTTTGATCTTCGTGATCGTCCTTCTGGAGCTCACTCTGTTTGTCTGCGGCTTTATGGTTGTGGACAACCGTCACAACGCGCGCAGGCTTTTCATTGAGCTTGAGCGCGAACAGCAGATTCATCATTCGCTCAGAGATGAAGAGGCCCGTCTGCGCCTTGAAGTCTCAACACTTGAGCAGAGCCGACAGATAGAAACCAAGGCCAAGGAAAAAGGATTGGCGCCGGTCACCAACGAACAGGTCGTGATTTTGGAACACGGCTCGTCCGAGCATAAAGGAGGCGGCCGGTGAAAATTACTCAATGGTTCAGGGATCTGTGGGACAACATCTTTCTGCCCACCGAAGAAAGACGCGGCAATGATGACAGCGTCAAGGATCTCCTGCGCCTGCGAATTCCGCCCGGCCGAAGCAAGTTCCTGCACTTTGTTCTGCTGTCGCTTTTTTTAGTACTGGGCGCCCGACTGGCATATCTCCAGCTCGGATTTAACACGGAGTTCCTGCAGAAGCAGGGCGCGATGCGCTTTCAGAGAACGATCGAGGTGCCTGCCCGCCGCGGTCTGATCTTGGATAGAAACGGCTCGGTACTAGCGACGAGCGTTCCGGCAAAAGCATTGTGGATCATCCCTCAGGATGTGAAGATTACGGCCGAGCAAAAGAAAGAGCTCAGCAAAACCTTAGGGGTCCCGCTCTCGGAACTCACGAAGAAAATCAATTCCAAGCGAACTTTTGTGTATATCAAACGTCAGGTCCCGCTTGATGTCGCAGACCGTCTTCTCGCAATGAAAATTCCGGGGCTACACTCGACACGCGAATTTCTGCGCAGCTATCCGGACGGCGAGTCCGAGGCTCAGATTGTCGGTTTGACCGGTCTGGAAGGCAACGGTATCGAGGGAATTGAATTGGCGGCTGAAAAACGCTTGGCCGGGACGGCCGGCTCACGCCGCGTGCTCAAGGACCGTCTCGGACGAATTATCGAGGATGCATGGATTAAAGAGCCGCAAAACGGCGAAGACATCATGCTTACCATCGATTCGAGACTGCAGACCATGGCCTATGAGGCACTTGCGCGTCAAGTCACCGCGCTTCAGGCAAAGGGCGGTGCGATCGTGATCGCTGATCCGAAGACGGGCGATATTCTGGCGCTCGCCAACTATCCGAGCTTTGACCCGAACTCCCGCTCTAAGATTACGCGCGCCGGTGTCCGCAACCGCGCGATCGTCGATACCTATGAGCCGGGTTCAACAATGAAGCCGTTCTCTGTCGCGGCGGGTCTCGAAGAGAAGAAGGTCACGCCGAACACTCTGTTCCAAATCGGTCGATCCATGTCCTTCGGACGACACTCAATCGGCGACTCGCATTACAGCAAAGAGCTGACGGTATCGGGAATTATTCAGCAGTCAAGCAATATCGGAACGTCTAAGATCGCGCTGCTGATGCCGCCGCAGACTATGTGGAACTACTACGACAAACTCGGATTCGGTCATGCGCCGCATATCGGATTTCCGGGCGCGGTCGCAGGCAGACTTCGTCCGCCAAAGAGCTGGAAGCCGATTGAGCAGGCTACGATGTCCTACGGACATGGCGTCACAGTGTCTCTTCTGCAGCAGGTCCGCGCATACACCGCGTTCGCGCGCAACGGAGACATGATCGAGCTTTCCATCTATAAGAATCGGGAGAGCAAAGAACCGCAGCAGGTTTTCAGTCCGAAAACGACTCAGGAAATGCGTAAGATGCTCGCGACCGTTGTGGAAAAGGGCGGTACCGGCGTGCGTGCCCGAGTCAAGGGATATACAGCCGCAGGCAAAACTGGCACCGCGTACAAGGTTGAAGGCGGTCTCTACGTCAAAAAATATGTCGCCGGATTTGCGGGTTACGCTCCGGCGCACGATCCGAAGATCGTTGTCGGCATCATGGTTGACGAACCGATGAAGGGAAAGCACTACGGCTCTACCGCCGCGGCTCCGCTCTTCTCGGAAATGGTTTCAAAAACGATGCATTTGATGGGCGTTATTCCGGATCGTCCCGAGGATTTTGCAGTGGCGATCGGAAAACCGACAGGAAAAGTTAAAACCGCTCAGGCCAAAACGGGCTCAAAAGGCGCGCCGAAAGTAGCGGAAAAGAAGGATAAGAAACGTCAGATCGGCGCTGTCAAACCCGTTTCAGCAGGAAAAGAAAATGGTTGAAGAAGCAGAAGTCTCAAAGTGGATTAAAGAAAAAGCGGGGCCGAAGGCCTCGTTGTATTTAGACAGCCGCCGCATTCAGCCTGGGGACGTGTTCTTCGCGGTTTGCGGCACGCACACCGACGGCCGCAAGTTTGTTGCTAAGGCGGCCGAGCTCGGGGCGAGCTGCGCGGTTGTCGAATCCGTTGCTCACTTCAAGGCCGAGATCCCGTTTACTGAGGTTTGTGACTTATACAAAAAATGTGGCGCAATCGCTTCCGATTACTACGGAAACCCAAGTCAGGCGATGTACGGGTGCGCGGTCACCGGAACGAACGGCAAAACGACAACGGCTAACTGGATTTCCGAGCTTTTTACAAAGCTTGGCAAACCGTCCGGATGCATCGGAACGCTCGGCTGCACCTGTCAGGGAGAGCCTCTGCCGTCGGTGGCAATGACGACACCCGATCCGCTCACGGTACAGAAATTGTTTGCCGAGTTAAGAGACAGAGGCTGTGAGGCGTTTGCGATCGAGGCAAGTTCCATCGGCCTTGAACAGGGGCGTCTCAGAGGAGCCGCTTTCAAGGTCGGCATCTTCACCAATTTAACCCGAGACCACCTGGATTACCACGGCGATATGGAGCACTACGCCGAAGCTAAGGAAATTCTCTTTAGCTGGCCTGGGCTTGAGTATGCTGTGATCAACTTTGGTGATCCTGCTTCTGAACGTATGGCGCAGGCCGCGCTTCGCACCGGAGTCAAAGTTTTCTCCGTCGGCATCTCGCAGGAAGCGAAATATGATTTGACGGCCTGCAATGTCCGCCATGCGCGTGAAGGACTGAGCTTTGATTTGGTGTTTGAAGGACGCGTGAAGCACGTCACGACACGCCTTCTCGGAACATTTAATATCGAGAACTTTTTGTGCGCGGCGGCCCCCTGTATTTTGAGCGGTTTTGATTTTGAGCTTGTCTGTGAAACGGCTCAGAACTTAAATCCGCCTGCCGGCCGAATGCAGACGGTCACCGCGGAAGACGGCCTGCTTGCGGCGGTGGATTATTCCCATACGCCGGACGCGATTCTCAAGGCGCTTGCCGCATTGAGAGAGCTTGCGGAGGTCAGAGGCGGCAGACTGAAGATTGTTGTCGGCGCCGGCGGCGATCGCGACAGCGGAAAGCGTCCTCTGATGGGACGCGCGGCATGCGAAGCCGATGAAATGATTTTTACGAGCGACAATCCGCGAAGCGAAGACCCGATGCTTATTTTGCATGAGGTCTGTGCGGGCGCGGTAAAGCCGTATCGGATGATTGAGGATCGAGCAGAGGCCATACGAGAGGCCGTCCGCAGCTCATCTTCCGACGATGTGATCCTGATAGCCGGGAAAGGGCATGAGGATTACCAGGAGATACAGGGTGTCAAGCACCATTTCTCCGATGCGGAACAAGCCCGCAGCGCAATGATGGAATTTAGGAAAAAGCATGAATGAAGTATTAATGACGATAGGCGAGCTTGCCGAGATGCTCGGCGCCAAAGAGAGTTTGCGCGGCTCGCCTGCGGTGAAGTTTTCATCCGTACATTTTGACTCGCGCAAAATCGAGCCGAACGGACTTTTTTTCGCGATTAAAGGCGAAAATGACGGCCACGAGTATGTGCAGAACGCGGCAGACGCGGGCGCGGCAGCGGCCGTGGTTGACCATTATGTGCCGGTCAGCATCCCTCAGCTGCTGGTGAAGGATACTCGAGCCGCTCTGCTGAAGTCTGCCGCGGGATGGCGTCAGCGCTTTAATATTCCTGTTATCGCGGTCGCCGGCTCCAACGGAAAAACCACGACGACGCAGATGATTCTCTCGATTCTGAAGAATCGATACGAACCCGGAACTTGGGTCGGTACCGAAGGAAACCTCAACAATGACTTAGGCGTTCCTCTGATGCTCTGGCGTCTGCGCAAAGAGCATGAGATCGCCGCGTTTGAAGTCGGCATGAATCACATCGGAGAAATGAAGCCGCTTGTTCAGGCGGTCTCTCCGACTATCGGCACGGTCACAAATACGATGCGGGACCATCAGGAGTTTCTTGCCTCGCTTTCAGAAACCGCCAAGGAAAACGGCGAAGTTTTTGCCCAGCTGCCAAGACAGGGAGTCGCCGTCATTAATGCGACCGACCCCTTTGCGATTGAATGGCGAAAGATGGCGGGCAATCATCGCGTGGTCACGTTCGGAACGGAAGACAGCGATGTTTACGCCATTCCGAAAAGTGAAGACGAATTTTTGCTCGTTACGCCGGTCGGCCGAATCAGCATCAAGCTGAAAGTGAGAGGCGCGCATAACTTCATGAACGCGGTGAATGCTTCGGCGGTTCTGTTTGCGCTTGGGCGTGATCTAGTCGATATCAAGAACGGGCTGGAAAAATTCGAGCCGGTTCGCCACAGAGGTGAAAGCTGTGTCCTTGAGGACGGAACCGTGCTGATCGATGACAGCTACAACGCCAATCCGGATTCCATGCTGGCTGCGGTCCGGCTGCTTAGTCAGTATCCGCAGAAAAAGATCTTTGTCGCGGGCGACATGGGCGAGCTTGGCGCGCAGAGTCCGCAGTTCCATAAGGAGCTCGGAGAGGTGATTCGGAACGCGGGTATCGCGCATTTCTTCTGTGTCGGCAACCGCATGATGGACGCCGCAGAAGGGTACGGAGAAGGTGCCCGTCACTTTGACTCAATTGAAGAGCTTGAAGAAGGACTACGCGAGGAGATTGTCAAAGAACCCTGCGTGGTTCTCTTTAAGGCGTCGAACTTTATGAAGCTTTATCAGCTGGCGGACCGTATTCGTCAGAATCCGCCGAAGAAGGAAGGTGCTTAATTATGCTGCTTGCACTGACGCAATGGATGAACGAGACCCTTGGCTGGGGCTGGCTCAGAGTTTTTAACTATCTGACTTTCAGAGCCGTCTTTGCCGCGCTGACCGCGTTCTTTATCGGACTGCTGCTCGGGCCGAAAGTTATTCGTGAACTGAAACTTCTCAAAATCGGTCAGGCGGTTCGCTCATACGGTCCGAAGTCGCATTTAGTCAAGGACGGAACGCCGACAATGGGCGGCATCCTGATTTTGATTGCTGTGGGCGCTTCCACGCTTTTATGGATGGATTTAACCAACCGATTTGTGTGGGTGGTGCTTTTCGTGACGCTGAGTTTAGGCGCGGTCGGCTGGAGTGACGACTACCGCAAAGTGGTTCATCACAATCCGGAAGGCATGAGTTCAAGAGAGAAGTATTTCTGGCAGTCACTCATCGGTATCACGGCTTCGGTTTACCTCGCTTTTGCGGTCGCCGCTCCGGGCAATGACCATATCTGGCGTCTCGTGCTGGATTGGGTTTCGAGCGGTTTTACATCGATACCGCTCCCGGAAAGGAGCGGTCTTTTGATTCCTTTCCTCAAAGGCGTGTCTCTGCCGATCGGAATTTGGGGCTTTATTGTTCTGAGCTACTTTGTGATTGTCGGAACCAGCAACGCGGTCAACCTGACAGACGGTTTGGATGGATTGGCGATTCTGCCGAGCGCGCTCGTCGGTATCGCGCTTGGCATATTTGCTTATGTCGTCGGGCGCGTTGACTATGCCTCTTATTTGAATTTCCCGTATGTTCCGGGCGCCGGAGAAGTGGTGGTGGTCGGAGCCGCGCTGATTGGGGCGGGCTTGGGCTTTCTCTGGTACAACGCCTACCCGGCGCAGGTCTTTATGGGCGACGTCGGCGCGCTCGCCTTGGGCGGCGCTCTGGGGACGATGGCGATCATTACGCGCCAAGAGCTTGTGCTCTTCATCATGGGCGGCGTTTTTGTCATGGAGACCGTCTCCGTGATCCTGCAGGTCGGCTATTTCAAGATGACGCACGGCAAACGAATTTTTTTAATGACGCCGATTCATCACCACTTCGAGATGAAGGGGTGGAAAGAGACACAAGTAGTGGTCCGCTTCTGGATTATTACGATCGTGCTCGTACTTATCGGATTGTCTTCTCTCAAGATCAGGTAGTGTCATGGATACAAAGCGTACAGCGGTAATTCTCGGTGTCGGGGCTTCCGGCAAAACAGCCCTGCGGTTTTTAGCCTCCCGCGGCTGGCGCGTGTGCGCGGCCGACACCCGGACAAATCCTCCGGGATTGGAAGAGCTGAAGAAAGAAATACCCGCACTTGAGTATGTCGGCACGGACTTGAATGAACGCCTGATCGACAAAACAGATCTGGTCGTGATTTCTCCGGGCCTCTCTCCCGAGTATTCGTCCTTTGCGCCATTTATTCGCGCGGCCAAAGACAAAGGCATTGAGGTGGTCGGGGAGATCGAGCTTTTTGCTCGGGAGCTGATTCGTCTTCGTCATTTCCGCGGATACCGTCCGAAGATCATCGCGATTACCGGAACAAACGGAAAGACGACAACAACCATGCTCTGCGCCCATATTGTCGAGGAGGCCGCAAAGAGTGTCTGTTTCGCGGGCAACGTCGGCCCCAACGCGCTCGGCGAATTGGACCGTCTGCTGAAAGAGAACAAATTGCCGGAGTATTGGGTGCTTGAGCTCTCGAGTTTCCAGCTGGAGACGACTTCAAGTCTGCACTGCGACAGCGCGGCGCTTTTAAATGTCACGGAAGATCATCTTGACTGGCACGGCTCTATGGAGAAATACGCGGCAGCCAAGAGAAAAATCTTCTCAGAGGATACTGTACGCGTGCTCAACCGTGAGGATCCGCTTTCCATGCTGTCCGCCGAGGGCGTTGACCGCTCGCTGGTCCGCACGTTTGGCGCCGATGAGCCCAAAGCGCTCGGTGAATACGGTATCAGCACTGTGGGCGTGATTGAATGGCTTTGCGCCTGTCAGGATTCGGTAAAGCCGACTCTGATGATTCCTGTCAACGCTTTAAGAATCCGCGGACGGCACAACGCGATGAACGCGCTTGCGGCATCCGCGCTGACGGCCGCGGCTGGCATTGACGAGGCGGCGATTTTACGCGCGCTTCGAGACTACAAGGGAGAGCCGCACCGCGTGCAGCTGATGCTGAGCTCCTCCGGCATTGATTATGTGGACGACTCCAAGGGCACGAATGTCGGTGCGACGGCTGCCGCACTGAAGGGATTCGGTCGGGGAAAAGTTGTCATTATTCTTGGCGGCGATGGGAAAGGCCAGGATTTCGCTCCGCTTAAAGAGGCAATCGCCGAGCACGCCAAAGCGGCCGTCTTTATCGGCCGGGACGCCGCTCAGATTGAAAAAGCGGTTGATACGCCCGAACTTAAAAAGGCGCACGCCAAAAACATGGAAGAAGCGGTGCGTCTGTGCAGAGGTTTCGCTCAGGCCGGTGACACGATTCTTTTGTCACCCGCATGCGCAAGCTGGGATATGTTTAAAGATTATGCGGATCGGTCTCGTCAGTTTGTCGTGGCCGCTGAAGAAATCGCTCGTGAGGAAGGACAGTTGTGCTGAGAAGAAAAGAGAAGGATCGCGATGAGATCGCTACCCGAATCGGCGACAGCAGTGTCGGGATCATAACCTACGACACCGAGCACAGAATCGGTCCGATATCGACCGATTACGGTATTTTATTTGCCGTTTTCTCGCTGATGGTTATCGGTTCTCTGATGGTTTTTTCCGCGTCCGTCTCTCTTTCCGATTCGCCGAAGTATGCGACGACGGAGACGCACTTCTTTATTCGCCACATGATTTCTCTTGCCGCAGCGCTGATCTGCGGTTATGTCTGCTGGCACATTCCGATGAAAGTTTGGAGAAGGTGCGCGCCAGTTCTGTTTTGTCTGGGCGTTCTGTTGCTCATCGCCGTATTTGTGCCGGGGGTCGGCCGAAAAATTAACGGCGCATCCCGCTGGATTCCGCTGGGAATTCTGAATCTTCAGGTGACCGAGGTCATGAAGATCGCGGTGCTGCTTTACGCCGCGGACTTTACTGTGCGCAAGATTAACTACATGCACAGCATTAAAAAGGGCTTCCTTCCGCTACTGCTCGTCATGGTCTTGGTCGGGTTTCTTGTTTTGAAGGAACCTGACCTCGGTGCTTACTTCATGATGCTTGCTATTTCGATGGGCATTCTTTTCCTCGGCGGCATTAGCATTTGGATTTTCTTCTCAATCCTGATCGGCGGCTTTGTGCTGATCGCGACCATGATCATGGCGGCCAGTTGGCGCGCGGCTCGTTTCTTCGCATATCTGGATCCTTGGGAAATCTCCAATGCCCAGGGAAAGGCTTATCAGCTTTCGCACTCGCTGATTGCTTTCGGACGAGGAGAAGCCTTTGGCGTCGGTCTCGGCGACGCGATCGAAAAACAGCATTATTTGCCTGAGGCGCATACCGACTTTATTCTTGCGATTATTGGTGAGGAGCTGGGCTTTGTCGGCGTGGTCGTTATTTTGTGCCTCTTCTTCTGGATTGTTCGCCGTGCGATTGAAATCGGAAGACAGGCGATTCATCTGGAGCACTTTTTCTCAGGACTTGTGGCTCAAGGCATCGCGATTTGGTTCGGTATTCAAACCTTTATTAACGTTGGCGTCGCAAGCGGTCTGCTTCCGACTAAGGGCCTGACGCTGCCCTTTGTCAGCTTCGGCGGGTCCGCGCTTTTGTCGTGCACAGCGGCGGTCGCGATTCTGCTTCGCGTCGACTATGAAAACAAGGTGACAATGCAGGGAGGAAAGATATGAGCAAACATCTCGTCATTGCGGCTGCCGGCACCGGCGGTCATGTCATGCCCGGCATTGCGGTAGCTAAAATACTGCGTTCCCGCGGCTGGACCGTTTCCTGGATCGGAACGGAAAAAGGGATGGAGCGGCGCTTAGTTGAGCGCTACGGGATTCCATTTCACGCGTTCGATTTCCAAGGGCTGCGCGGCAAGGGTCTGAAGACAATGCTCTTTGGCGGCTTCAAGCTGCTTTCGTGTATTGGCAAAAGCCGTACGATCCTGAGCGGGGAAAATGCCGATGTCGTTTTTTCGACAGGCGGCTATATTGCGGTTCCGGTTTGTCTTGCCGCAGGTCTCAAGGGCGTTCCGTATGTTTTGATGAACAGTGACGCGGATCCGCTCCTGAGTATCAAGATGGTTCAGGGCAATGCCGCGGGTATCATGTGCGGGTTCGACGGCAAAGCGGCGAAGCTTGCGGGAGATCGAGGCGTCGTGAGCGGCAACCCGGTTCGTCAGGAAATTCTGAACATTCCCGAGCCTCAGGAGCGATATGCGGGCAGGACCGGCAGACTGAATCTGCTTGTCTTCGGCGGCTCTCTGGGCGCGCAGGTCTTTAACGAGCGGATACCACCGGCGATTGCCATGATCCCGCCCGAGGAGCGGCCTAATATTGTGCATCAGTGCGGCATCAAGGCGGTTGAATCGGTGAAGGCGCTCTATAAGGAGCTTGGGGTTGAAGCTGAAGTGGTACCGTTTATTGACGACATGGCTAAAGCGTATCAGCAGGCAGACGCGGTGATTGCGCGGGCCGGCGCGATCTCCGTGAGCGAGCTGACCGCCGCGGGCGTGCCTTCTATTTTGGTGCCGCTTGTGACTAAGACCACATCGCATCAGGTTGGCAACGCCGAATATATGCAGCAGGCGGGAGCGGCGATTTATCTGCCGCAGAGTGAGCTGCAGCCGCAGAAGCTAAAGGACATCCTTTGCGGATTGAATCGTGAAAAACTGCTGAGCATGGCAGAGAAGGCCAAACGTCTCGGCAAACCGCAGGCGGCGGAAACCGTCGCGGATTTTATTGAATACATTGCTAGAAAGGAAGCAAAGTGAAATTTTCCGTCAAGAAAATGCACTTCGTCGGAATCGGCGGAACCGGAATGAACGGGATCGCCGAGGTGATGATTAATCTCGGATATACCGTTTCAGGCTCAGATCTGAAAGAGAACGCCGCAATTGAACATTTGCGCTCGCTTGGCGCCGAGATTTATATCGGGCATCAGGCTGAAAATGTCGGTGACGCCGGCGTGGTGGTGACTTCCACCGCGGTTCACGCGGAAAACCCCGAAGTCGTCGAGGCAAAAAAACGCAATATTCCGGTGGTCCCCAGAGCCATCATGCTTGCCGAACTGATGCGTCTTCGTCAGGGCATCGCGATCGCGGGCACCCATGGCAAGACCACAACGACATCTCTGATCACCAGTATTCTGAGCAAAGCCGGCATGGATCCGACCTTTGTGATTGGCGGAAGACTTAACGCGGCCGGTTCCAACGCCAAGCTTGGTCAGGGCGCCTATATTGTTGCCGAGGCCGACGAATCCGACGCATCATTTTTGAATCTGAATCCGGTCATTTCCGTTGTCACCAACATTGATCAGGATCACATGGATACTTACCATCACGATTTGGGCGAGCTGAAGAAAGCCTTTACGGATTTCGTGATGCGTCTGCCTTTTTACGGCAGAGCCGTGATGTGTATTGAGAGCGAGAATGTGCGCTCGATTCTGCCCAACATTTCCAAGCCGGTTCTGACGTACGGTTTTCGTCCCGAAGCGCAGATTCGCGCGACGAATATTCGCGCAGAAGGGACGAGTATGGTCTTTACGCTGGAGCGTGACGGGTTTGAAGCTGAAGAGTTCACCGTCAATCTACCCGGCGAGCACAACGTTCTGAACGCGCTTGCCGCGATTGGCGTTGCGCTGACGCTTGACATCAGTCTTGAAGTGGTCAAAGAGGCGCTCAAGGAATTTACCGGTGTCGGCCGTCGTTTTTCTGTTTGGGGCGAAGCGGAATCATCCAAGGGAAGCCGCTTTACGGTTGTTGACGATTACGGTCACCATCCGACCGAAATGGCTGCCACGATTGCGGCGGCCAGAGGCGCATACCCGGGCAGACGTCTCTTTGTGGCGTTTCAGCCTCATCGCTACTCCAGAACTCGGGACTGTTTTGAGGATCTGGTGCGCGTGCTTTCCAAAGCCGACGCTCTGGTTCTTGAATCCGTTTACCCGGCCGGGGAAGAAAGAATTATCGGAGCGGACAGCCGCAGTCTGTGCCGCGCGATTCGTCTCACCGGAAAAGTGGAGCCGATGTTTGCCAATGACAACGAAGAGGCTCTGGAGCTGATTGACAACAATGTTCGTGACGGAGATGTGCTGCTTGCCATCGGCGCCGGAAACATTGGTGAGCTGCCCGCAAGGCTGATGAAGAAAAAGGTTAACAAATGAGAAATATTGATCCGAAAAGTTTAGGTAAGGTCGCGGTCGTTCTCGGCGGCACTTCCGGAGAAAGAGAAGTCTCCCTTATGAGCGGTAGCGGCGTCTATAACGCTTTAATCGAGGAAGGCGTTGACGCGGTCAAATTTGATCCGAAAGAGGAAAGCCTTGAACGTCTGGCGGAGATGAAGCCCGACAGAGTGTTCATGATTCTGCACGGCAAGGGCGGAGAGGACGGTATTTTCCAGGGCGTTCTCGAATATATGAAGCTGCCCTATACCGGCAGCGGCGTGCTCTCGAGCGCGATTTCGATTGACAAGAACATGACGAAACTCGTCTGGGCGAGCGCGGGAGTTCCGGTTCCGCGCGGCATGATTCTTTCAAACCGAGCCGACTGCGCGCTCGCGCTGAAAAATCTCGGATCGAATTTAGTCATTAAGCCGAACAAAGAAGGCTCGAGCATTGGACTTTATAAGCTGAAGAACGCGGATCTTGCCGCGGTTGAGGACGCATACAGCAAAGCGGCTGAAACTGGCATGCAGGTGCTTGCAGAAGAATTTGTTGAAGGACGCGAGCTGACAGTTGGCGTACTCGATAAAGGTGAAGGCAGAGGCCTTGAAGCAATGCCGATTATTGAGATCAAGGCGCCTAAAGGCGATTACGACTTTGAGCACAAGTATTACTCGGATGAAACGGTTTACGTTTGTCCGGCGGAAATCTCCTCAGAAAAGACAAAAGAGATTCAGGACGCAGTGGTGAAGGCTGCCAATCTGGTACGTGCCTCAGGCTGGAGCCGTATCGATGTCATGCTTCGCGAGGACGGCTCCTTTGCGCTGCTTGAAATCAACACAGCCCCCGGCATGACGCCGCACTCTCTGGTGCCGCTTGCTGCGCGCACGGAAGGCATCTCTTACGGCGAACTCGTGAAACTTGTCGCCGCGGGCGCTTCACTTAAGGGTTAGGGATGAAGCGCATTAGTGCCGGGACCCTTTCGTTCTTTGCGGATATCCTCAGCGTGGTTTTAATCGCGCTGCTGCTTTCCGCCGCGACCTTTTGGTTTATTCAAAGGCCGGTATTTTTGCTGCGTCATGTGGATGTGGTTATTGAAGGCAATAAGGAAGCTGTTTCGGTTGAGGAGGTCGCTCAGGCGCTCAAAGGAAATTTGCGCGGGAATTACTTTACGGCAAGTTTGGGGAGCGCCGCGGCGAGTCTGAAGGATATCCCTTGGGTCAAAGATGTCGCAATTGTTCGGGAGTGGCCGAACAGTCTTCAGATAGAGCTGGTGCTGCATGAGCCGATTGCCATCTGGGGAGACGGGAAGCTGCTCGCCAAGGACGGTACGATTTTTGTCGCGAATCCCGATGTGGCGGATCCGAACGGGCAGCTGCCCAGGATTAACGGACCCGAGCAGAAGCGGATGCGGATTTATGATCAGTACCGCAGGTTTGAAGCGGTATGCGAGCAGTACGGCTATCACGTCGTTTCTTTGGACTTGGAAGATTTCGGCGGCTGGATCGTCAGATTTAAGCGGCCTGACGGAAAGACCCTTAAACTAACACTGAAAGAGGGCGACAGCCCGGAAGCATTGGACGAAAAATTAAAAGAAGTCATTCTCAATCTGCCCAGGCTGAAAGATCGTCTGGGAGGCGAGCCGCTTGAGATGGACGCACGCTACGCCAAGGGCGTGGCGGTTGTGAAACCCGCGGCGGAGCAGGAAACAGATGAGGATATGGAACACCTCCCCGGAGTGAGTAAGGATGGCAGATAATTCAAAAGATTTATTGGTCGGATTGGACGTAGGATCGTCGAAAGTCGTATGCGCAGTCGCGTCTTCGATCAGCCCCACTTCCTTCAGAATTGAGGGGCTCGGAGAGTGTCAGAGCCACGGCATTCGAGAGGGAACTGTCGTAGATATTCAGGGCGCGGTGGAATCGATCCGCGCCGCGGTGGACGAAGCCTCGCAGACTGCGCAGACCAATATCCGCAATGTTGTGGCGGGAATTTCAGGAATTCATATCCGCACCGACAATGTGACGCAGCAGCTGATTATTAAATCAAACGAGATTGAACAGCGGGATATTGATCAGCTGATAGAGAACTCGCAGGAGGGTCCTCTTGCGCCTTCGATGCGTTATCTTGACGTGATTCCGCTCGAATACGCGGTCGATTTTAACTGGGGCATTGTTTCTCCGCTCGGCATGGAAGGCAAAAAGCTCGAAGCCAAGCTGCACATGATCACCGCTCAGTCGGGTCCCTGCGTTAACTTAAATAAGGCGATTCGACGCGCGGGACTTGAGCTGATCGACAGCCAGCTTTGCTTTAATCCGCTTGCGGCTGCCTCGGCGCTGCTTTCTCCGGAGGAAAAGAATTTAGGTGTCGCGCTGATCGATATCGGCGCGGATTTGACGGATGTCGCGGTATTTTCGAACGGTGTGGTTCAGTACACCTCTGTCGCTCCTTTCGGCGGTCAGACCATCACGGACGAAGTCGCGATTAAGACTCAGCTGTCCAACGAATCGGCTGAAGAGCTCAAGCATCGTCTCGGACAGGTGAAGTTTGATCCTACAAAGGATGTGGACGGCTCGTTTGTGATGCCGGCCTACCCGGGTCTGGGTCAGGAAAAGGGCAGAGTGCTGACCAAGCAGGCCTTCTCGGACATTATCAACCCGAGGATTCAGGATATGTTTGAGAACATCTATTACAAGATCCGAGACAAAGGTCTGCACAATCAGCTCAGTCACGGTGTTGTGCTGACGGGCGGCGGCGCCTGCCTGCCGGGGATTGACCGAATGGCTAAAGAAGTGTTCAGCATGCACTTGGCCGGAAGAGACATCAATGTTCGAATCGGTCGGCCGCTGATCAGCTTTGAAACCGGAGAGTTTTTTGCTCCGGAGGACTATTCGACCGCGGTGCTTCCGTCTCAGCTTACGGGCTATTCGACGCCGCAGCACGCAGCCGTCATGGGCTATTTGTATGACTTGAACCGCAAGGTTCTGACTCAAGGGTCCCGTATTCGCAGCAAAGGCAAACTTAAGACTGCGGCGGAATATCTTAAAACGTGGTTTTTAGGCAATTTCTAACGATTTTTAATCCGGCTCTAAAGCCGTCAAAGAGTAAATAATCATGCCGTTTATTGAGGAAGACACAGATTCTCTGGGACAGCAGATGCATGAGACCGTCATTAAGGTCATCGGCGTCGGAGGCGCCGGCGGAAACGCTCTGAACACTATGGTGAACAGGATGAGCGGGGCGGACATCACCTTCATCGCAGCCAATACGGACATACAAGCATTAAACAAGTCCCTGGCTGCTTATAAGCTGCCCTTAGGTTCGAGCGGACTTGGCGCCGGTACCAAACCGGAAGTCGGTTTTCAGTGCGCCAATGAAGCACGCGTTGCGATCGCCAAGATGCTCGACGGAGCCGACATGCTGTTTCTGACGGCGGGCATGGGTGGAGGCACCGGAACCGGGGCCTCTCCGGTCATTGCCGAAGTCGCCCGCGAGCTGGGCATTCTGACGGTTGCGATTGTGACCAAGCCCTTCAGTTTTGAAGGCTCAAGGCGCATGAGGATTGCGGAAAAGGGGCTGGAGCAGCTCAAAGATCGGGTAGACAGTCTGATTGTTGTTTTGAATGATCGTCTGGAAGAGACGCTTGGAGAGGATGCCTCGCTGAAAGACTGTTTTGAGAAGGCTGACGAAGTTTTATACAACGCATGCTCGAGCGTGACGGAAATGATCCAAAACTGCGGCATGATGAACGTTGACTTCAGAGACATCAAAACCGTCATGAGCTGCAAAGGAAAAGCGCTGATCGGTTACGGCGAAGCCTCAGGTGCGGATCGAGCGGTGATTGCGTCGTCTCAGGCGATTTCCGCGCCGCTGCTTGACAGCGTCAGAATGCGCGGCGCAAAGGGGCTGCTTCTTAATGTTTTCGCGTCGACCTCTGTTCGCGCATCGGAATACCGAGCCGCGATGGAAACGGCTCAGAATTTTGCCGATCCTGACGCGATTGTAAAAGGCGGTCTCTTTTTTGACGACAGTCTCGGCGATACGCTTCGAGTCAGTTTGATCGCGACCGGCATTGAGGATCCGGATCAGCCGGCCCAGGCCCCGAAAGAGGCGGAGAAGAAGCCTGAAGCGGCGCCGTTTCTTTCTCAGCCGTTCAGTGCCGGCAGCGCAAAGCAGCCTGAGGCTGAACCGCAGCAGTCCGCCAATCAGAGCGGACTTTGGAGCTCGAATCCTCTCGGCTTGAAAAATTAGCGGGCAAGTACCCCCGGGCAGATAAAAAGCCGTGTTTCTTTGAGACGAAGGCGACTGAGGGGTTTAACGGTCTTCGGTGCGTTTTTTTACAAGAGATATTATGAGAAATCCGAGACGATTTTTTTGATTAACGATAAAATTACGAGTCTGATGGTGGCAGAGCCGCAACGGCCTGAAAATAGAGAAGTACATGGAAAAGGTTATTGAAGAATACAACAGCTCCGATATGGGAGACGGACACCGTGCAACGGTGATTAAAGTTATCGGTGTCGGAGGTGCAGGCGGAAACGCGCTCAACACGATGGTTCGCAAGATGGGCGACAGCGATGTCGAATTCATTGCGGCCAATACGGACCAGCAGGCATTATCCAACTCCCTGGCCAATCAAAAGATTCCGCTTGGCAAGAGCGGACTGGGCGCAGGCATGCGTCCCGAGGTTGGTTTCCAGGCGGCTAATGAAGCGCGCGAAGAGATTGCTGACAAGCTGCGCGGAGCGGACATGGTGTTTATCACCGCCGGCATGGGCGGCGGCACCGGTACAGGCGCCTCTCCCGTTGTAGCTGAAGTTGCTCAGGAGTTGGGTATTCTGACTGTCGCGGTCGTCACGAAACCGTTTAATTTTGAAGGCATGCGCCGCATGAAGACGGCAGAGCAGGGCCTTCAGCAGCTCAAAAACCGAGTTCATTCACTGATTGTTATTCTGAACGATCGTCTTGAGGAAGAGCTCGGAGAAGACGCGACATTCAAAGAATGTTTCGAGAAGGCTGACGAGGTTCTCTACAACGCCTGTTCCGGTATTGCCGAGCTGATTCAGCGCGTCGGCTACATGAACGTTGACTTTGAAGACGTCCGTACGGTTATGGGCGCAAGAGGCACCGCCATGATGGGTATGGGCGAAGCGGAAGGTCCGGACAGAGCGATTGCGGCCGCATCTCAGGCCATTGCCTGTCCGCTTCTTGAAGGCGTTCAGCTCAAAGGCGCGCGCGGTCTGTTGGTCAACGTTACCGGAAGCACCGGCATGCGTATGTCGGAATTCAGAACCGCTATGGAAACCGTCAAGAATTTTGCCGATCCTGACGCGCTGGTTATCGCCGGTTCCGTCACAGACGATTCTCTTGGCGAAAAACTTCGCGTGACCGTGATTGCCACAGGTCTTGATCAGGACGGTACCGATAATTTCGAGACCGACATGAGAACAGGCCAGAGCGCGAGCCCGGTAAACAATTCTTCTCAGCTTTGGAAGCAGAACACACCGTTCCGCACGGGTGCCGCTGAAACACTGCATTCAACGACGGAACCCGCTGCGCTCGGCGTTGATCTCTTCGGCGCTCCGATGACTGAGACAAAACCGAAGGCCAAGGCTGAACGTCATCCGGAACCGAAGGTCGAGCCGAAGGCTGAACCGCAGGCTCAGGAACCGAAACCGGAAGTTCGTCCCGCAGAGGAAGTGAAAGAAGCGAAGCCTGAGGAAAAGCCCGCTGCCGCGCACACGGAAAATCCGTTTCTTCAGCCTGTTAGCCGTCCGATTTCCACGCCCGACGTGCAGAATCCTTTTCCGCAGAACAGTGCTCGCGACAACACCGTTTTCGGCTCCTTCGGCGGTAAAGAAAGCGTTCGTCCCGCAAGCGATGTTTTTGCAACGCTGAATCCTCAGCAGGGCACTAACAGCGGTCTTTGGACAACCAACGCGCAGACGCCGGCCGCTGAGCCTCGTCCTGCGGCTAATACAGAAGAAACACCGGATCAGCCGCGTTTTGAATACGGCATTCCGACTTTCCTTCGCAAAAAGTCATAAGAATCGTTCATGATTAAGCAAAGAACATTGAGAGAGCCCGTCTCGGCGGTGGGTGTGGGCGTTCATTCGGGTAAAAAGATCCGTCTGACGCTTAGACCCGCGCCGGTTAATACCGGACTTGTGTTTACGCGTACGGATTTGAATCCGCCGGTTGTCATTCAGTCGGAGCCCACACGCGTTAACGACACGCGTATGGCGACGACACTGGATAAGGATGGCGCGCGCATCGCGACGATTGAACACATGATGAGCGCGTTCTCGGGGCTTGCGATTGACAACTGCTTTATTGATGTTGACGCGCCCGAGATTCCGATTATGGACGGTTCGGGCTCCACCTTTGTTTACATGATTCAATCGGCCGGGATTGTTGAACAGGATGCTCCGCGTCGTTTTGTACGCGTACTCAAACCCGTTGAAGTACGTGAAGGCGACAAATGGGCCTCTCTGGTTCCTTACGAAGGCTACAAACTTTCGTTCAGCATTGATTTTGGTCACGAAGCGATTGACAAGACCGCTCAGTTTGTTGAGGTTGACTTTAATAAGCAGAGTTATGTGCGTGACGTTTCGTACGCCCGCACGTTTGGTTTTGTGAAGGACTTGGAGCTTTTGTGGTCGCTCGGCTTAGCCCAAGGCGGCACGATGGACAACGCGATTGTTTTGGACGACAAGCACGTGCTCAATCCGGAAGGACTGCGCGCAGAGGATGAGTTTGCCAAACACAAGCTTTTGGACGCGATGGGCGATTTATACGTGCTTGGACATCCGTTAATCGCGCACTACAGCGCCTTTAAATCCGGTCATGAAATCAACAACAAACTGCTCCGCGCGCTGATCGCTGATCCGCTCAGCTGGGAGTACGTTGAGTATCCGGATCCGGAACTTGCTCCGCGGTCATTTACTGCCGCGGTTGCTTAGCCCGGTAACACAGAGGTCGGAATTTTCCGGCCTTTTTATTTATTTTTAAGTGACGCTGCCAGACGTTCCATTTCTGCTTTAAGAGGAGAGCTCTCAGGGAGTCGCTCAGCAAGTTCCTTTGCGCCTTCGGCGGCTTCTTTGCCGCTTAGTCTCGGATGCATTTCCGTGTGCAGAAACGGTTTGGGAGGAGGCGGAGAAACATCGAGCACAGCGGCAAGTTTGACAGCGCCGAGTCCGCGCATTGCCATATAGTTCTGCAGCGTCGGAAGAATCTGCTTGAATTTAGTGATCATGGCGTTTGACGGAAGCGACACTTCCGCGCGAACCTCTTCCCTGACTTGCGATAGTGCGTCCGTTTCATAATTCAGCGCGTATGGATTGGCATCTTCAATGCGAACCCTTTTCACGGACACTCGGATCATATTCGGTTCAATAGGCACGCCAAGGCGAAGATCGTCGCACATAGGCGCAATCACAGCGGCGATTTTTTTTGCGGCCCGCATATTTTCAAACTGCCGATAGAGCGCGCCCTTCTGCATGACATTTCGAAGAGGCTGCTGTGGAGACCAACGCACGGCCATGACGATCCTCTGATGATTCAACTTTTCCATTATAGGTCCGGGTGCCTGCAGCGATATGCAGCTTACTAACATCTTGTCGCAAGTCGTTAGTGTTATTACGGCTCAGCCCTAAAAAAGGCATGGAAAATACAAGTTAGTGTTGTAAAATCAACAGTCCGGCGTGTTCACAGCAGTATTAAATCGCATTTTGATTCCCGTGATCGGGACAGAACCGCCTAGGTTAAATATGTGCGCAGCAGCGGTATCCCGTTGCTTTCGTTTTATAAGAGAAGAATTGATGGTCAATTTCCTGACAAAGATTTTTGGAAGCCGCAATGATCGACTGATCCGTCAGTACCGTCGCAAAGTAGCGGTGATTAACAAACTCGAGCCTGAAATGAAGGCGCTCACGGATGAGCAGCTGAAGGCGAAGACTGTGGAATTTCGCCAGCGTCTTGCAGACGGAGCCACTCTTGACTCTCTTTTGCCCGAAGCTTTTGCGGTAGTGCGCGAAGCGAGCTTCCGAGTTCTGGGAATGCGTCACTTTGATGTTCAGCTGATCGGCGGTATGGTCCTGAACGACAACAAGATTGCGGAAATGCGCACCGGTGAAGGTAAGACGCTGACCGCGACACTTGCGGTTTATCTGAATGCTCTGCCCGGCAAAGGCGCCCATGTCGTTACAGTGAATGACTACCTGGCAAGCCGTGACGCGGCATGGATGGGCAAGGTTTACAACTTCCTCGGAATGACTGTCGGCACGATTCTTTCAAATCAGCCGAATGATCAGAAAAAAGCAGCGTATGCCGCGGATATTACTTACGGAACCAACAATGAATTTGGTTTCGATTATCTTCGCGACAATATGGAGTACGACACAGAAGCACGTCGTCAGCGCGGTCTTTTCTTTGCGATTGTTGACGAAGTCGACTCCATTCTTATTGACGAAGCCCGTACACCTCTGATTATTTCCGGTCCGGCCGAAGGCGGCACAGACATCTACGTCGCCATTGACAAGATTCCGGATCAGCTGGTTCGCCAGAAAGAAGAGAAGGGAGAAGGAGACTACTGGGTCGATGAGAAGCAGCACTCGGTACAGCTTTCCGAATCCGGTCACGAAAAAGTCGAGAAGATCATGGTGGAGATGGGACTTCTTCCGGAAGGACAGAGCCTTTATTCACCGCAGAACATCATGCTTCTGCATTACCTCAATGCAGCGCTTCGCGCGCATACTCTCTTTGTGAGAGACCAGCACTATGTGGTGCAGAACGGCGAAGTGATTATCGTTGACGAATTTACCGGCCGCTTAATGAAAGGCCGCCGCTGGTCCGACGGTCTTCATCAGGCCGTGGAAGCTAAGGAAGGCGTCAAGATCCAGCAGGAAAACCAGACATTTGCCTCCATCACCTTCCAGAACTACTTCCGTATGTACGAAAAGCTTTCCGGTATGACCGGTACAGCGGATACGGAAGCCTATGAGTTCCAGGAAATTTACGGTCTTGAAACCGTTGTCATTCCGACGCACCGCATGATGATCCGTGACGATCAGCAGGATAAGGTGTATCGCACGGCCAAAGAAAAGTACAAAGCGATTGTTGATGACGTTAAGGAATGCTACGGCAGAGGCCAGCCGGTACTGGTCGGTACAACGTCGATTGAAAACTCCGAGCTCATCAGCCAGATGCTGGACAAGGAAGGAATTCCGCACAACGTGCTGAATGCCAAACAGCATGAAAAAGAAGCTCAGATCGTTCTGGAAGCCGGACGTCCCGGCATGGTGACGATTGCTACGAATATGGCGGGCCGCGGTACCGATATTGTGCTGGGCGGCGGCATTTCCAAGGCGCTTGAAAGCATTGATGAGGATCCGTCTCTCAGTGATGAAGAAAAGACTGCGAAGAAGGACGCTATCAAGGCAGAGTGGCAGAAGGATCACGACAAGGTCGTCGAGCTCGGCGGTCTGCGTATTATCGGATCCGAACGTCATGAATCCCGTCGTATTGACAACCAGCTTCGCGGTCGTTCCGGCCGTCAGGGCGACCCGGGTTCTTCACGCTTCTACCTCTCGATGGAAGATCCGCTTCTGAGAATTTTCGCCGGTGAGAAGATGCAGGCGTTGATGAACAAGCTGCGTCTGCCTGAAGGCGAAGCGATTGAAGCCGGCATTGTGACGCGCTCTATTGAAACAGCGCAGCGCAAAGTTGAGTCCCGCAACTTCGATATTCGTAAGCAGCTTCTGGAGTATGACGACGTTGCGAACGATCAGCGTAAAGAAATTTATGCGCTTCGTAATGAAATTCTTGAGAACAAGGACGTTTCCGGTCCGGTTAAAGAACTGCGTGACGGCTACTTCACCAGCCTGTTCCATCAGTTTGTTCCGCCGGATACCGTTGAAGAGCAGTGGGATCTGGAAGGTCTTGAGAAAGAGCTGAAAGAGAAATGGAATATTGAAGTTCCGCTTAAAGAAACACTGGAAAAATCTGAAAGCTCCGACGAAGATCAGCTTCTGGATATGCTCATTCAGGCGACGAATAAAGTTTATGACGACAAAGTCGCTCTGGTGGGACGCGAAGCGTTCTCCGAGTTCGAGCGCAATGTTCTTCTGCAGTTCCTTGATCAGCGCTGGAGAGAGCATCTGAGCCAGCTCGATATGCTGCGTCAGGGCATCTATCTGCGCGGATACGCTCAGAAGCAGCCGAAGCAGGAATACAAGCGCGAAGCTTTTGAACTGTTTGCAGCGCTTTTGGAAACGGTTGGCGCCGATGTCACCCGTGTTCTGATGAATGTTCAGATTCGACAGCCGGAGCCTCAGCCCGAGCCTGAACCCGCAGCGATTCCGGCCGCTCAGTCTGATGAGCCGGCTCTGGAAGCAAATCCGTATGCGGGCGTGGGACGTCACGACTTGTGTCCCTGCGGCAGCGGCAAGAAGTTTAAAGACTGCCACGGCAAGCTGAAATAAAGAAAAAAGACGGTCCGCAACGGACCGTTTTTTTGAGCGGTGCTCTAGAATTTAGAGAAATATTTTAAAAATCGTAAAGGACAAAAATGGCTGTCAATTTATATCCGCCCGAACCTTCGGAAATTTATCCCGTCCCCGGAGTGGTTCTCGGCGTCGCGGAGGCCAATATCCGCAAACCCAATCGTAAGGACGTTCTGGTTGTAGAGCTTGCGCTCGGCTCCCGCGTTGCCGGAGTTTTCACCAGCAATCGTTTTGCAGCCGCGCCGGTTCAGGTCTGCAGAAAGCATTTAAGCGAAACCAATAATATTCGCGCAATTGTCGTGAATACCGGTATCGCTAATGCCGGCACCGGCCTTCAGGGCGTGATCGATGCGGAAGAGACCTGCCAAAAGCTCTCGGAAATTTTGAATTGCTCGCCGACTCAAGTCCTGCCGTTTTCTACCGGTGTGATTATGGAGCCGCTGCCAATGCGCAATCTGCTTAAAGGCGTGGAGGAAGCTGCTAATTCCTTATCGCGCAATAATTGGATTGACGCGGCCGAAGCTATTATGACAACCGACACGGTGCCCAAATGCTATTCGAAGCGGGTGGATCTGGACGGTCATGAAATTACGATCACCGGCATCAGTAAAGGATCGGGCATGATTGAGCCGCATATGGCAACCATGCTGGGATTTATCGCTACGGATATCGGCATTGATGAATCGATCCTTCAGGAAGTCGTTAAGACGGTTGCTGACGCTTCTTACAACCGTGTCACAGTTGACGGCGACACATCAACGAATGATTCCTTTGTTTTAATTTCCACCGGCAGAAATCAGGCTGATCCGATTGTTTCTGCCGACGATCCGCGTTACGACGATTTGCTTGACGCTCTGATCGAAGTGGCTCAGAAGCTTTCTCAGGCCATGGTGAGAGACGGGGAAGGCGCTTCCAAGTTCATTACGATCACGGTGGAAGACGCGCGTGACGAAGAGGAGGCTCTGAAGGTCGCCTACGCAGTTGCTCATTCTCCTTTAGTTAAGACAGCGTTTTACGCCTCCGATCCTAACCTCGGTCGAATCTTAGCGGCAGTCGGCAATTCGAAGATTGCGGACCTTGATCCGACCAAAGTAACGCTTTGGCTTGATGACGTGCTCGTCGCAAGAAACGGCGGAAGAGCTCAGGAATATGAAGAAATTCAGGGCCAGACCGTCATGGCTAAGGATGAAATTACGGTGCGCATCAGTCTTGGCAGAGGAGACGCCTCGGAAACTGTCTGGACGACTGATCTGTCGCATGACTACGTGTCGATCAACGCCGACTATCGGAGCTGATGAGATGCTGAGCCCCGACTTGGAAACGCGCCTGGCAAAGGTTCTTGACCGACTGGACAATCTGCTTCCCAAAACTGAAGCGGAAGTCGATTGGAGCGCAAAAGCATTCCGCTGGAGAAGAAGAAACTATCTTGGCATGTCCGCCGGAGAGCTTGAGCCGGTGGAAAGGATCGCTTATGTCGACGAGTCGGTCATCATCAATGCTGACCGTCAGAAAGAGCAGATTTTCCGCAACACGGAACAGTTTGTTAAAGGACTGCCCGCAAACAATGTTCTGCTGTCCGGGGCTCGAGGTACCGGTAAATCTTCTTTGATTCGCGCCTGTTTCAGCAAGTACTGCGATCAGGGGCTTCGTCTCATTGAGGTCGATAAGAGCGATCTGAGAGATCTCGCGGATATCGCGCGCATGGTTTCGCATCGTCCGGAGAAGTTTATTGTCTTCTGCGATGACTTGTCTTTTGAATTTGGCGAAGGCAGCTACAAAGAATTAAAAGCGATTCTTGATGGTTCTGTTGCTTCATCCGGTGACAATCTTTTGGTTTATGCGACATCGAATCGCCGACACCTGATGCCGGAGAAAATGAGTGACAATCTCGCGAGTTCAATGGATGAAGACGGAGAGCTGCATCCTGCCGAGACGACTGAAGAAAAGATGTCGCTGTCCGAGCGTTTTGGTCTGTGGCTTAGTTTCTATCCGTACAGTCAGAAAGAGTATTTGAGTATCGCCAAGGTTTGGACAGAGCATTTTGGCGGCACGATTAACGAAGATTGGCAGACGGAAGCGCTGCAGTTTGCGCTTCAGCGCGGCTCCCGCTCCGGCCGTGTGGCTTATCAATTTGCCCGTGACTGGGCCGGCCGCACTCGTTTGGAAAAGGAAAACGCATGATGAAATTAACCGAGGTCTCGGTCGCCGTCGCTTTTGACGGAGAGGGGCGTTTTCTGATGACGTCGCGGCCCGAAGGGAAAGTCTATGCAGGTTACTGGGAGTTTCCCGGCGGAAAGATTGAGTCCGGCGAGACTCCGGAAGAAGCGCTGCATCGGGAGATGCGAGAGGAGCTCGGCGCGGAGATTTCCGATTGCAAAGAAGTCAAGACATCTGTTTTTACGTATCCGCATGCAACCGTGCATCTACACTTTATTCAATGCCGAATTAAACCTGAGACGATTAAGGCGCTTGAAGGTCAGGAATTTAAGTTTGTGACGATGGAAGAGCTTCCTGAACCGATTCTTCCCGCAACAGTGCCGGAACTTGAGGATGTGACCGCCTGCAGGCTCTAATAAGCGCCTGTGGAATCTCGACTCCTCTCATGCATTTTCGGGTCAGGTTTTCTTTTAGTCATGCAAAGCCGGACTCTTTCCTATCGCTTGGTTTGAACGGTTGGAATGTCCGACCGCAGGCTGATGTGACGCTGATCACGCAGCTTGGAGGCTGCAAGTCTAAGGCGACGCTCACAAACGCTTATGGCGCAAGGGATACTGTAAACGGTGAGTTCTCGGGCAAGTTCGGTACAAACGTAGCGCTCGGCGTTCAGGCTGATAAAGGCATGACTACCATCGGGGCCCGTTACGGCTTCACAGGCGGTACCAAGGGCAAAGCCGACCACGCCTTCAAGATTGAGGCGCGCCTCCGTTTCTATACTGAGAAGTTCTTAGGAGGCATCCTAGATTCAGAAGGAGAGGAATTTCGGTTCCTCTCCTTTTTTGTTTTATGCTGAATTTTAGGATTTTGATAAATTAAATTTCGTTTTCCGGTTTGATCTTGCTGTGCAGTTTGCCGGTTGCAAGCGCTTCTTCTGAGATATCAAGATCATCGTCGGCTTCCTGGTTCTTGCTTTTGATTACGTAGGAACCTTCGGCCCAAGCGCCCAAGTCAATCAGCTTGCAGCGTTCGCAGCAGAAAGGACGAAACGGATTTTTTTCAGAATATTCACATTCCCGACCGCATGTCGGGCACTTTACTTTTAAGGCCATAACAACAATTAGGAGTTACATATTGCAGAGGCCAAGTGTAAACGGAGCGTTTGCAGGAACCAAGTGTTCGGGGCCGTTTTTACCAAAATTAACGGGATTAAATCTGACGGAAAGCAGATATCGGTTTGCCGAAATTTTGGGAACCAATCCAAGCTTGGGATCAACAAAGATCTGCAGCAGTGTGAAAGTCTTACCCTGAAGATCTTTCTGGTAAGCGCCGTTCACCGCGTTTTCAGTTTTGAGTTCCGCGGTACCGCGCAGCAAGTCGAGAATTAAGTCGATTGCGGTTCTGTACGGTTTAAGCGGAGCGATCCATTCCTTGAGGTTCGCTTTTCTTTCCTCTGCCGGAAGATGTAGCCAATGATGGTACATAGGGATATCAAACTCGCAGGTTCCGGCCGGAATTGCCGAGCGCTGTCCTACGGTTTTAAGAAATTCATTCTGTGAGGAAAGATGTGAAATACGCACGCCGACAGTGCTGAGTTCAGCTCTGCTCTTCTGAAGCTGCTCAAGCGTCATTTTGAGAGAGTTCTGATCGACATGCTCATTAAAAGCTAAAGGTTCAAGGCATGATCTGAAGCGGGCAAGTTCATGCAGGAGATCATTTTTCTGATCTCCACGCACCGTGACTTCCTGTATTTCGAAGTACTTAAGGATAGCCGCACGGTGATCGTTTAAATTCTCTTGTTGAGCAAACCATTCCAGCTGAGAAAAGAGATCCGCCAATCGAAGGAACGTGCGAATTTTTTCGTTAGCCGGGAATTCATAGCGAAGCAACCCGTCAGTCATTATTTGGCCTTTTTTTAGTTATTAAAATCTACCACAAATATGTGCTAACGGATAGTAATTTTGCTTAGAGCTTGAAGATTATTCTTCTAACTTTCCAAATTGCGTTCTGTCTTTTGCTGAACTGTTCGAGACAGTCAGAGTGATTTTGTCCGTGTGTCCGAGCGCATTTAAAGCGACGAAGCTGCTTATGTATTTCCTTTGCTCTGCATCGGTACTTTTTCCTGCATCGATCAGCATGCTGGGGAAATCGATAATTCTCTGTCTATAGACGAGTATTTGGTATGCAGGCGATGGACCGCTTCTTTTAGCTCTTTAATGGAAAAAACATTTTCGATAATGTCATCAGCGGATTTAAGCCGCTCAGTCCTCGAGGCTTGAGCATTAAGAATTGACATGACCTCTTCACGGGAGAAGCCGTTTCTCTTCATAACGCGGGTGATTTGCATTTCTTCGGGAGTGTCAACGACGAGAAGCCGGCTGATACGCTGCTTCCAAAAAGAATTCTCTGTTAACAGCGGCACACTGATGATGCAGTAGCGGCCTTTTGCTTCGCTGAGCTGCCTGAGGCATTCTTTTTGAATAATCGGATGGAGGATCGACTCAAGTTTTTTTCTCTGCTGCGGATCCCTGAAAACTAAATCCCTCATGAATTTGCGATCCATTGACCCGTCGGGCGAGATAGCGTCATTTCCGAAAGCTAGTCGAACCGCATCGATCGCGATGCCGCCGGGAGCGGTCACCGCGCGAGAGACGCAGTCAGCGTCGACTACGGTAACACCGAGGGCAGAGAATTCGTCCGAGACAGTTGTTTTACCGCTGCCGATTCCTCCGGTTAATCCGATAATTCTCATAGCTTTTATTTCTGAAGAACGTTATTGATCCATTTTTCCGTTAATTCGCCGCGATGCTGTCCTTTCCATGCAAGCGGAATATCCAGCACTTTGATGTTGGATAAATTGAGCACAGGATCGTCCGCAGCTACATCGGTACGGGTTGGGGCGTATTGGATTTTATTCTTCAGAATGAAATGCGCAAACTTTGGGCTGGAAGCCCATTCCATAAAAGCTTCTGCTTCTTTTTTATTTTTTGCGCCCTTAACGACAGCAACGGTTTCGATGCCAACCGTAACGCCTTCTTTCGGATAGCTGATGGAGACCGGGTAGCCGAGCTGTTTTATATCCAAAGCGTCGGGAAGGTAGACGATCGCCGCAGCAGCAAGGCCTTCTCCCACGCGCATTGCCGGCCAAGCTCCGCTTTTGGTATACATCTGAACGTTTTTATGAAGCTGCTTTTGGTAATCAATCGAGCCTTTATCTCCAAAAGCCATTTCAAGCGAAAAGAGGCGTTCGGTTGCGGTTCCGGAGGTACGGGCGTCCGCAAGAATAATTCCGTTTTTGTATTCCGGTTTAAGCAGATCGAGCCAAGAAGAGGGCGCTTTTAACTTCTGCTTTTCCAAAAACTTGTTGTTGGTAATGAAGGCAAGCGGCATGAAGCCGACACCGGTCCAATAGCCGTCCGGATCTAAAAACTGCGACGGAATCTTATCCGCATTTTTTGGGCGATAGACGCTAAGCAGGTTGTCTTGTTTTGCGGCCTCCAAAAAGTCAGCAGGACCGCCGAGGACAGCATCGACCTGAGGATTTTTTCTTTCCGCTTTCAGCCGCGTGAGGACTTCTCCGGCGGAAAGCCGCAGGTAATTTACTTTGATGCCGGTATCTTTAGAGAACTGCGCTAACACTTGTGTCGCATATTTTTCCGGCATAGAGGCGTAGAGGTTCAATTCTGCGGCAGTCAAATTTGACGAGAGGCCGGAGAAAAGCAAGGCTTGGGTTAGGAGGAGGCGCTTTAGAAGCATTTTTTCGGTCTCAAATTAGAAGAGGCTATAGTTTGCCATCCAAATGCCGAAAATAGGGGGAAACGCCAAAGTTTTCACTCAGGACGGGCAGAGCCCTCATTTCCCCCGAAAGCTCCTTATGTTTAGTGCATGTCAGCCGGTTCTAAGCGAATGACATGCCGCCTCTCTGAAACTCAATCGCCTTCTCTGTCCAGCGGGTGTATTTCCAACGCCGGAAGATTTTTGACGATCTTTACTGTCTCCACGCTCACTGTAATGACCTTAAGGAACAAATCGTACGGATATGTGGTGTCGCCTATTTCTTCTCCGTACTTATTAAAGTCATTGACAATGCCGCTGTCCTTGTCAACTTTGACGCAGCACTTTTCAACGATCCAGTCCAGAGCGCTCTTCTTATTGACTACGTACTCCTGAGCCTCCAGAGGAATGTTTTCTATCGTGATGTCTGAGTTGTAGATCAGCCGGGTTTTATCTTTTGCAGCATTGCCTTTTTTCCCTTTAATCCGGCCCCACTCCATTCGAGTTACGTGGAACGAGGCACCCGGTTTCATTTGAATGTTAACGCCTGAGTAACGAGGCTGCTTTTCAAAATTCACATGCAGATCGGCTAACTTTCCGCCCGCTTCACTGAATGCTTTGAACTGTTCAAATGCGGCAACACGCGGAATTCTCGGAAGCTCCTTACTCAAATTATTTGCATACTTTGTCCGGTAATCCGGGCTATGCAAAATACCGTAGATGTAATAGAAGAGATCATCCTTTGAAATTGAGTTCTCCGGATAAGCTTGTCGGAAATGTTCCAGTGCTTCATCAGTAATCGCATCTTCTTTGATAAAGCCTTTGGAAGCGGCGTTTTTTGAATTCTCTTCAGGTGGATTAAATAAATCCGGTTCCTCTTTCTTTGGGCGAGCAGCTGAGGTATAAATGTAGCGGGGGAAGCATTGTCCGTTAAAAACAAGCTGAAGATCAGGTATTCGATCTACCATCAGGCAAGAAAACTCTTTTGCTCCAATACCTGCAACGCAAATGGCAAGATTTTTCGAAGATGCAGTCGGGAAAAGTTTCGGCATCTGATAAACGCAGTTATTCCAATAATGATCGAAATAAAGCCTCTGTCGGTTAAAGGGACGATAAAAAGATGCGTATTGTTTTTCTTTAGAAAATAGCTGGCTATATTTTCCGTTTAAAACATCTCTTTTTTGGGGTCGATCCCAATTAATATAGTGAGGATCGGAGGATGGGATAAAACTTTCTCTCTCCTTAGAACATCTGTCTACTTCTGCGTTATAGTGTTCTATCAAGTTCACTACATTTTGGGCTAAATTATCACGAGAAGAGTTATACGTCCAGGCATCTCTGCCTGTTGCTACGCCTCGTGAGTAATTTTTGAAGATGGCGTGCTCTAGAGTTTTCTTTCCATCTACTCTCATGAAACAAGAGTAAGAATCATCTCTCTGATTTAACCAGTCACCATGCTTATCAGGGTAGGTTCTCTGCCAGTCAATTTTTGAAATTGACTCAGCCTTTGCCAGCTGTGTTAGTTTTTCTTCCCTAGTTAAATAATCATCAACGGCATGGAAATAAATCTTGCCTTTTTCAGGATCATCCGGATTTTTAACAAGAAGAACTATTGCAACCGGAGCCCGACTTCCCTCACCAAAAATGTTGTCTTTTTCTTTACGGCGTTGCTCGCCTTGAGTTCTGGCATTTCCCTTCAAATGGAAAATATAGATTGAATTGAACTCTTCTGCCATGCATTTACGCATACCGTCGGCACTGTTGGATTCAATCCATCCGGCATTAGTCACAAAACCAATAACACCTTTGTCTTTAATACGGTCGGATGCCCAGCGGTAAGCACGGATATATGAATCATAGAGGGAGTTTTTTAATGTGGCGGCCGTGCGTTTAGCGTATGTTTCCGATATTCTGTTGTCTAATTTTTCATAGTGTTCATTCTGATTGTTATCATTTGCGGAATCCTGTCCAACTGAATAAGGTGGATTGCCAATGATCACTCGAATGTCCAACTCATTGGCCTTAGCCAATCGAGCATTATTTTCAGCTAATGATGTACTGAAAAAACTTTTGGCATCGTGATCGGCAAAAGTATCCGTCCAAATCATCACGGGGTTGGGCTCATATTCAAGATTCGGTACTAATTCATGCAGCGTACTTTCCAAGTTCATTGAAGCTACGTAATAAGCGAGAGGGACTATCTCATGCGCATGGATATCGTTCTTGAATTTTTCGTTGAGTTTGTCCGTCGGAATGAGGCCGCTTTGCATTAATCTCGTTAGAAATGTCCCGGTTCCTGTAAACGGATCGAGAATATGGACATTCGGTGCATCAATGGTTGTACCAAATTCCTTTTTCATAATGTCTGCTACCGACTGATTGATGAAGTCAACCACAGGAACAGGGGTGTAAACAATGCCCAGTTTATCCCTCATTTTTGGGAAGGCAAATTTAAAAAATTTATCGAAGAGTTCCAGAATGACCGTTTGTCTGTCTTCGGATGTTTTAATGTTCTTAGCACGGAGTTTGACCGAGTTGTAGAAGCCCTCTAATAACTTTGTTGCGGACTTCATGCCCTCCTTATCCAGAGCATCCAACGTTGATGTCATTGCTCTGGCAATTGGATTCCGTTCAGTGAACGGGAACTCGGCGAAGAGCGCATCCATCACAGGTTTTGTGACAATGTGCTGACCCAGCATGTCGAGAATTTCCTCGCGTGAAAGCTCTCCGTTCAGAGTGTTTTTTAGTTCCTTAGAGAACTCCTCGAATTTTTTTCGAGATTCTTCGTTTGCCTGATCATCTAAAATGGATTTGATGTGCTTGACCTGTTCTTCGCAAATCCTGCCGACATCTTCGGCCCAATCGCTCCATTCTTTTCGGTTTCCGACTTTCTTTACGATTCTCGCTCTGATGTCTTCCTCCAATATGGAATCTCTTCCGAATGGCAGAGCAAGCTGAGGGTTCGGAACATCTTTTCCTCCCGGAGCTGGCTTTCTCCCTCTTTGTTTTTTTCTGCCATCTCCGCCGCCTGTGGGACTTTTTCTTGTGAGCTTTTTATCCGTTAGGCAAATAACTTCGAGTTTTTCAGAATTGACGGTTTTCAACTGTCCGTCAACCATGGATCCGAAATCTTCGTCAATCGATTTCAAGGCTCTCAAAACCTGCCAAACCGTCTCGAAGTCCTTGTTGTTATCTAGCACTGAATCGGCCGGAATTCCAGCGGGTGTGACAATCGGAATAATGACGTAGCCGCGCTCCTTCTTCGTATTCTTGGAAGTACGCATAACTCGTCCGACAGTCTGGACAACGTCGACCATCGACTTACGAGGCGACAAGAAAAGCACGGCGTCTAACGAAGGAACATCGACGCCCTCGGAAAGACAGCGAACATTAAATAGGATTTTGCAGTGTCCTTCTTCCGTGTCGGCCCTAAGCCATTCGAGACGGTTGGCTTTTTCTGTTGCATCCATCGATCCGTCGATGTGGCGTGCATCGCAAATGAGACCGTTCTGTTCATTAAAGAAAGCTTCATCCAAGGACTTGGTTTCTTTACGGAGTTTGTCTTTAAACCGCTCAATTGTGTTTTGGAATTCAGCTGTAAATTGTTTGGAAGAAACTTTGTCGTATTTGTCGGAAGGATTGATAACCTGAGCAAAACCGACAGCTCGTCTCATGGGCTGCAAATCGTCTCCGAGTGAGATTTCGCCCTGTAAGTCGCGCTTAGACAAAGCCCTCCAGCATCCGATGACTTTTGCAGCGTTCGATACGGAGAGACCTCCCTGAGCTCCGAGAGCTAAATCATCCGGATCGTTCTTATCTCCAATCATGGATTCGTTGACCGTCAGAACAATAACTTTGTAGTCAACCAGGCTTCCGAGTCTGACCGCTTGTGTGAAGTTAATCGAGTGGAAGGTTTCTCCATAAACGTCTTTATCGTCCATGGAGTAGAGGACAATGTCGCCCTCGTCATTTTGTTTTTTCGCATTACTGCCGTAAATTTTCGGCGTAGCCGTCATGTAGAGACGCTTTTTCGCTTTGACGTAGTCATTGTTGTGAATGCGTGTGAAGACAGCCTCTTTCTCGTCAGTGAAGTGGCCGCCCGCAGTTCTGTGAGCCTCATCACAAATCACTAAATCGAACTCTTTGACAGCGTCGGTCGGTAAATTCTGCGCCTGATGAATAACATCGATGGACTGGTAGGTAGAGAAGATGACCGTCATCGCATCCTTGTTTTCCAAGGCTTTTGTCACTTCTTTTCCTAACGTCTTGGCGTCGGTCGTGGCCGGATAAGAGAGTTCGCTTCCGACGGTCAAAGATTCCAAATCCTCCAGATCGGCTTTACCGGTGGAAGAATCAGAACAAACCGCAAAAGCCTTGATGGGATAAATGCATTGCTGCTTCCAGTCTGTGAGCGTCTGCGAAAGAAGAGAAAGCGACGGCACTAAGAACAAAACCAACTTGCCTTCCCCGGCTTGCTTCTCTGCAATCTTCAGAGAAGTGTAGGTCTTACCGGTACCGCAGGCCATGATCAGTTTGCCGCGGTCGGCTTCTTTAAAGCCGTTGATAACTTTTCTGATAGCTTCTTTTTGATAGTCGCGAGGGGTACGCTTTGCAACTTCTTTTAATTCTCCCCTCTGATAAGCGTCCCAGTCGACGGTAGAACTTGCTAAGGTTTCTCGTGTTATCAGAGTGATCGGAGGAACTTGCTTGTCAAGTTCTTCTCTGACGTTCTCGCTCCATTTTTCATTGGTCGCGACTAAGAAACGTCTGGTGAAGAACGGTTTGCTGGACGAAGCAAGGAATGAGTCGACGCCGCCTTTAAGGACTGTGGCTTCTTTGTCATAGAACTTGCACTGAATTGCCGTAAATCTGTTGTCATCGGCGTTAACGCCGACCAGGTCTATGCCGATGTCGCGAGAGGACGATACTAATTCCGGGTGCTTCTGACTCCAGTCCTTATAAGTTAGGACCTCAGAAAATAAGTCTCGGTACGTCGGTTCTTTTGTGAGCCAGTCTCGGATCAGCGTTTCAAACCGAGTTCCTTTATCGCGCTTAATGCCGGATGAGGAGTTCCCGAGATTATAAAGTAAACGGTCTAGCGAGAGATGGGAGGGGTTATACATATTTACTGCTTGAACTTTATTTTCTGCCATTTGGGGACTCAATATATAAAAAGAGGCCTTTTTCCAGGTTAAAAAGGCCATTGAATAGTCTTACACGTAGAAAGTATTTTAAAGCATGAAGAATGCGCTCTTTCCCATCGTTTAAACGACTCAGTCTTTATAAAAAACACCTCCCGGGGCGGTCGCACCGACTCATTAACCACCTCAGGAAAAGAGTCTATACATTCAGTCTTTTTCTAATATCCACTAAAGTTTCACCGTTGTAGGCAAAGTACAATCCGCCTTGTATGGCTTTTACCTTCATTAAATGTTGTCCAAGGCCGCTTAGTGAGTACGTCTTGCCTTCAAAGGAAACCTTGTTCTTTTTATCAAGAGTTGTACAGGTGATTTTGGCGTCCTTAACAAATGTCAGCGTAGTGCCTACAGGGATGCCGAGGAGTTCAAACGTCAAATTGCCTTTCTTAGGCGGCGTTGTTTTAGATGGGGTAGATTCCGGAGCGCTCTCGCCATTTTCGTCAATCGGGTAGCGAATCAGCTGAGCTTCACTGCCGTTGATTTGAGCGATTGCAGATTGGATTTCGTAGGCCTTCTTGGCATCCATTCCGTAAAATTCGCGGTTCTTAGCGTGGCGTAAAGTCGGATCAAGCGTATCAATCAGTCTATGCAGTTCCTTATCTCTCAAGCGTTTCTTAACCTTGTAGGCTGCATAACAGTGAAAAGGATCGGGAAGGGCACTGTTTCTATTAAGACTCTTTAATCTTTTCTCTACGTCATCCGCATAACCAATTTTGACCATGTCCGGAAAGGCAGGATTGACAAGAATATAGATTGAACCCGCGAATTGTTCTTTCTTTTCATCTCCACAGGTGTAACCTCGCTTTTTCAATTCATCTTCGATGAGATTAATTAAATCTTCGTCCAAACATTGAGATAAAGTACTCATTTCAATTCCTTTGCGATAGAGGCGGTAATCTCAATCTTGCCGCTGCCGGCGTGATGGATTAAAAATTATTTGCAGTTGTTGTCAGTGAGATTGTAAATCGATGAGTTTACCCGTTGCTTGATCAACTCTTGTAAAACTGCCTGTCGTTCTTCATCGGCGAGGCATTTGCAAGCTTCAGGATCGCATTCGCAGCGGCTCGATTGCGCTTCGGAAAAAGAAAAACCGCGCAGGTCTTGCGCGGTTTTTACGAATTCTGGTCGGAGTGAGAGGATTCGAACCTCCGACACCTGCGTCCCGAACGCAGTACTCTACCAGGCTGAGCTACACTCCGATTTGACCGTCAAGTGAACTAACTGTCCCTCTCAACTGTCAAGGAAAGCAATTCTATCAGAGAATTTTTGAATGCGCTACTCGGGAGGCAGTCAAGCTGTCGAATTCCGTTCTGAACTTCATTTCTGGCTGCGGAAATGCAGGACTCAATCGCATTAGTTTTCTTGATAATTCCGATAATTGCGTCAAGGTCAGGATCGCTGTGACTGATTGCGTTACGAATTGTTTCAGCGTCCGTCTCTGAGCAGTTTCTCAGCGCATAAATAAGCGGCATTGTCATTTTGCCTTCGCGTAAATCGGTGCCAAGATTCTTTCCGGTATTTCCGGAGACGCCGACATAATCCAGTACGTCATCAATAATCTGGAATGCTCGGCCAAGACACAGCGCATATTCGGCCATAGCGTCTTCTACCGCTTTGTCGGCGCCGGCAGAGACCGCCGCCATGCGGGCAGCCGCTTCAAACAGTACGCCGGTTTTACGCTCAATCACTTCAATGTAGCGCTTCTCGTCCACGGTGGTGTCGTGAATGTTTAAAAGCTGAATGACTTCGCCTTCGGAAACACGGTTTACCGCCCCGGCAACAATTTCACAGATCCTCAGATTCTGTGTTCGGACCATTAACTGGAATGCTTTCGAATACATAAAGTCACCAACCAGAATCGCGCTGGCATTGCCCCACTTGAAGCTGGCCGTGGGCTTGCCGCGTCTTAAATCTGATTCGTCGACCACATCGTCATGGAGAAGACTGGCGGTATGGACATACTCGATCATTGTGGCTAAAAACACAGGATCCTTGTTTTGACATCCGAGCGCTCGGGCGATCAGAAGAAGAACAACAGGACGCATCCGTTTGCCGCCTGCGCTGACAATGTAGCCAGAGATCTTCTTAATAAGAGGGATGTCACTTTGCAAATCAGAAATTACCGCCTTGTCTACCTCGACGAGATCTTCAGCGATCGGTGCAATAACGCGCTGCATCGTTTCTGCTACGTTGGCCATTCTTTTTATTCCTAATAATGCGAAATATTTGTGTTTAATATTAAACAAGATTTCTGAATTAATGGAAATTAGAACAGGAAAGTGTCCGTGACTAGCTTATATACGGCAATAATTCCTGCCCGCTAAGAAAACTGACCCGAATAAGACTCGGCTGTTAAAAACATGGAAGAGGCGGCGGAAAATGAAGCTTTCATATTAATAAAGCACCATGGAAACTCCTTCGATCAGAGCGCTTTCCTCACTCTGAAGATGAACTGCGGACAGACGCTGCGCAGCAACAAAGTACTGAGGATGAGGCGGAGAAAAAATAAAACATATAACGGTTTGACTTAATGAGAATTTTCCTCCATAATGCCGAGCTCTGCGCAAACTTCTTTCTAGCAAACAAAAAGGCTTCAGCAGGACGCAGACTGCATTGAAGTGTTAAAGGTAAAGCATGTACGCAATTATTAAAACCGGCGGCAAACAGTACACTGTTGCTGTTGGCGATAAAGTAAAAGTCGAAACTCTGCCGGGCGAAGTCGGCTCTCAGATCAAACTCGAGACCGTTCTCGCTGTTAAGACTGATGCCGGTCTTACTCTTGGCAACCCGACAGTTCCGGGCGCTTTTGTTACAGCCACGGTCCTCTCTGAAGGTCGTCACGACAAGGTACGTATCTTCAAGTTCCGTCGCCGCAAGCACTCTATGAAGAGCGGCGGTCATCGTCAGAACTACACCGAACTCAAGATTGACGAGATTTCGGCCTAATTTGAATTTTTGATAAGAGGTATTTGAAATGGCACATAAGAAAGGCGGCGGATCGACACGTAACGGCCGCGATTCCAACGCTCAGCGTCTTGGCGTTAAAGTTTTCGGCTCTGAAATGATCCAGCCGGGCGCCATCATCGTTCGTCAGCGCGGCACGAACTTCCACGCCGGTGAAAACGTCGGTATGGGTCGTGACCACACTCTGTTCGCAAAGGTTGCAGGTAAGGTTGAATTCGTTGTCCACGGACGTCTGAATCGTCACTACGTCAACGTAGTTCCCGTCTAATCTTTACTGACGACACTTTAAAAGAATTGAGGCGCCCCATTCCTAGCAAGGAACGGGGCGCTTAATTATTTACCTGACTATCATCACATAATTAGAACTATTGCCAGCGGCAGGAAAAAATGAAATTCGTAGATGAAGCAAAAATTGAAGTCATGGCCGGAAAGGGCGGCAACGGTGTTGCCTCGTTCCGCCGTGAAAAATTCATTCCTAAAGGCGGTCCTGACGGCGGAGACGGCGGCCGGGGCGGATCGATTTACGCGATTGCAGACCGTAACCTTAACACTCTGATTGACTACCGCTATACCCGTAAGTTCCAAGCTAAAAACGGCGAAAACGGCCGCGGAAGCGACTGCTACGGCAGAGGCGCCCCCGATATTGAACTGCGCGTGCCCGTCGGAACCGTGATTACCGATATCAATACCGGCGAAACCATTGCCGACTTGGATAAAAACGGTGAGAAGGCGCTTTTAGCCCGCGGCGGAAAAGGCGGCCTCGGCAACCTCCATTTCAAGTCTTCGACGAACCGTGCGCCTCGTCAGTGCACGCCCGGAGAACCCGGAGAGGAAAGAGCGCTCAAGCTTGAACTGCGCGTATTGGCCGATGTCGGTTTGCTCGGACTGCCGAATGCGGGCAAGTCCACTCTGATTTCTGCTGTATCCAACGCTAAACCGAGAATTGCGGACTATCCCTTCACAACACTGCATCCGCATCTGGGTGTTGTGCGTGCTGGCCCCGAGTCGAGCTTTGTGATCGCTGATATTCCCGGACTGATCGAGGGTGCCTCTGAAGGCGCCGGACTCGGTCATCAGTTCCTCAGACACCTCTCTCGTACCAGTCTGCTGCTTCATGTGATCGATGTTGCTCCGATGCACGCGGAGGAAGATCCGATCGCGGCGGCTAAAGCTATCGTTGAAGAACTTCGTAAGTTCGATCCTGCTCTGGCAGATAAACCGCGCTGGGTAGTTCTGAACAAGATGGACTTGGTGCCCGAAGAGGAACGCGCTGAAGTTATTGAGAAGTACCGTAAGGAATTCGGTGCGGATACGCCGCTCTTTGCGATCTCGGCAGCGACCCGAGAAGGTACCGATAAACTCGTGAACGCGATCGCGGCAGATATCCATGAGCAGAGAAGACAGCTGCTCGCGGAGTCTGAGCCGGATGTGCGCTTTGACGATCAGGAAGAAGTTTTCCCGCCTGAACCTGAAGAAGAAAAATAAACTGATAAAGACCGCCGTGCACAGCACGGCGGCTTAATATATGCAGTATCTCCCAAACCAACGAATCCCGGATTAGCAGAAGATATGGAAGAAAATCTTAAAGTTTGGCAGGACGCCAAACGCATCGTCGTAAAAGTCGGTTCCTCTTTAGTGACAGACGAAGGCCGCGGAGTGGATCGCGCTGCGATCGATCGCTGGACAAAGCAAATTTCGGAACTCCAGAAACTGGGCAAACAAGTGATTTGGGTGAGCTCAGGTGCCGTGGCCGAAGGCGTGGTACGCCTCGGCTGGAGTAAGCGCCCGAAGAAAATGCATGAACTGCAGGCGGCGGCCGCGGTCGGGCAAATGGGCATTATCGAAGCGTATGAAAAAAGCTTTGAGATCTACGGAATCAAGACCGCTCAGATCCTGCTCACACACGCCGACTTGGCGGACCGGGAAAGATATCTGAATGCTCGTCAGACACTGGTGACGCTCTTAGATCTCGGAGTCGTGCCGATCATCAATGAAAACGACACAGTTGTCACAAACGAAATTAAAGTGGGCGACAACGATACGCTTGGTGCATTGGTGACCAATCTCGTGGAGGCGGACCTTCTCGTCATTCTTACCGACCAGCTTGGGCTCTTTACCGCGGATCCCCGCAGCAATGCCGATGCGCGCCTAGTTCAGGTCGGACGGGCCGGAGATAAAAAATACGAAGAGATGGCGGGCGGCGCCGGCTCCTCAATCGGCAAGGGCGGTATGCTGACCAAAATCTTGGCGGCTAAGCGCGCGGCTCGAAGCGGTGCTTCCACGATTATCGCAAGCGGAAGAATCGAAGACGTGCTGGTAAAACTTGCGCACGGTGAGTCAATCGGCACACTGCTTTATGCCGAAAGTCGGCCGATGTCCGCGCGAAGCCAATGGATCGCCGATCACCTGCAGCTCAAAGGCAAATGCGTGATCGATGAAGGTGCGATTCACGCCGTCAGAGCAGGTAAGAGCCTTCTGCCGGTCGGTGTTAAGGCTGTGGAAGGAGACTTCCTGAGAGGAGAAGTCGTCGCCTGTGTGGATAAGGACGGAAAAGAAATTTGCCGCGGCCTTATTAACTATGGTTCTGCCGAAGCAAAGCGCATCATGGGACATCACACCGACGAAATCTTGGATGAACTCGGTTATATCGAACAGCGTGAACTGATCCATCAGGACAATATGGTCGTCGCTTCACTCTGATCTTCTGATATCAAAAAAGCCGCTCCTGCGTTTTGCATTGAGAGCGGCTTTTCTTAATTGCGGTACAGTCTGAAGTGATTCGGCCCTTCCGCTCTTTCCCAACGGGGCGGCGGTGTCAGTGATTTCTTATCGGTAAAGATAAGCGGTGCAAGCTCTGTAAGCGCTTCTTTATACACATTGCGCTTGAACTCAATGACCTGACTCAGCGGAACCCAATAGTCATTCCAGCGCCAAGCCTCAAATTCGGGATGATTGGTCGCTTTCAGATTGATGTCTTTGTTCTTGCCCAGAAGCTCAAGTAAAAACCAAATCTGCTTCTGCCCTTTGTAAATGCCTCTGAGATCTCTGCGCACCCAGCGGTCCGGAACGTCATAGCGAAGCCAGTCTTCGGTCCTACCGATGATTCTGACCTGATTTTCAAAAAGGCCGAGTTCTTCCCACAGCTCTCTGAACATGGCCTCCCTCGGAGATTCCCCGCGGTTGATACCGCCCTGTGGAAACTGCCACGAGTGCTGACCGAGCCGCTTTCCCCAGAACACCTGTCGGAGAGGATTCGTCAAAATAATGCCGACATTCGGTCGATATCCATGTTGATCAAGCATAAAAACTTTAAAATAACTCTTTTGTGTCCTTACATTATATCGGTACGCCTTGCGGAACTTTTTCGGATTGTTCGAAAGGGGAAGCAGCGCATTCTGCCGGCATTACAAGAGTTGAATAAATGAGAGCAAAACAATTTTTTATTTCCACCATGAAGGAAGCGCCCGCAGACGCTGAAATCGTTAGCCAGAAACTGATGCTTCGCGCCGGCATGATTAAAAAACTGGCCGCTGGCATCTACGACATCATGCCGATGGGTCTTCGCTCCCTCCGTAAAATTGAAAGCATTATCCGCGAAGAAATGGATAGAGCGGGCGCCATTGAACTGCTGATGCCGATCGTGCAGCCGGCTGAACTTTGGCAGGAAACCGGCCGCTGGCAGAAGTACGGAGATGAACTCCTCCGTATTAAGGACCGTCATGACCGTGATTTTGTTCTGCAGCCGACCAGTGAGGAAGTTGTCACGGATATCGCTCGTCAGGAAATTAAGTCCTGGCGTCAGCTTCCTGTGAATTTCTACCAGATCCAGACGAAGTTCAGAGATGAACGCCGCCCTCGCTTCGGCGTGATGCGAGGCCGCGACTTCATCATGAAGGACGCCTACTCATTCGACAGAAACGCTGAAGATGCCGGCAAGAGCTACGACAAGATGTTTGAAGCTTACTGCCGAATCTTTGATCGACTCGGCCTGATGTACCGCGCGGTGCGCGCCGACTCCGGCTCGATCGGCGGCTCCCGCTCTCAGGAATTCCAAGTGATCGCCGACACTGGCGAAGACCTCATCGTGTTCTGCCCGGACAGCGATTACGCGGCAAATATCGAACTCGCTGAGGCGCCCTGCCTGATCGAAAAACGCGAAGAGCCCAAAGAAGCGATGGAAAAAGTTCCGACACCCGGAAAAGATAAATGCGAACTCGTCGTTGAACTGCTGGGCAAGCCGCTCACCGACAGCGTCAAATCCATCGTGCTTGCGGTTGAACAGTACGACGAAAAAGGCAATCCGCTGCCTGCGAAGATTGTTCTGCTGCTGCTTCGCGGAGACCACAGCCTGAATGAAGTGAAAGCGGGCAAACTTGACGCGCTCAAGCCCGGATTCCGCTTCGCGACGGATTCTGAAATCATGAATACTTTCGGCAGCAAACCCGGCTACCTCGGACCTGTCGGTATTCCTAAGGATGTCACGATTGTTGCGGACACCACTGTCGCCAACATGAGCGACTTCATTGTCGGCGCCAACGAAGAGGGCTACCACATTCGCGGCGTGAACTGGGGCCGCGACCTGAGAGAACCGGACGTTGTCGCAGATATTCGCAACGTAGTTGTGGGAGACGCTTCTCCTGACGGCAAAGGCACACTGAAAATGCAGCGCGGCATCGAGGTCGGCCATGTCTTCTTCTTAGGCGACAAGTATTCTTCCGCGATGAAGGCGACTTATCTGGATGAAAACGGCAAACCGCAGGTCCTTCAGATGGGCTGCTACGGTATTGGCGTTTCCCGTCTGCTCGGCGCTGCGATTGAACAGGGTCATGATGACAAGGGCATTATTTGGCCCGACAGCATCGCGCCCTTTACCGTCGTTATCTGCGCGGTCGGCTACGACAAGAGCGAAGAAGTTCAGAAGGTTTCCAATGAACTGTACGGCCGCCTGAAAGAGGCCGGTATTGATGTCATTCTTGACGATAGAGGACTGCGCCCCGGCGTAATGTTCGCTGAGTGGGAACTGATCGGTGTACCGCACCGCGTCACGATCGGCGACCGCGGCCTCAAAAACGGTGAAGTTGAATACACGCACCGCAGAGATCTGAAGAATGAGACGGTGCCTGTCGCGGATATCGCAGATAAACTGATCGGCTTGATCAATAATAGATAATCTCTGATCATTGATTCAAAAAACCGGCCGGGAGCTAAAGTTCCCGACCGTTTTTTCATTAAGCGAAGCACTGCAAAAGAAGCGCCTTTTAAAGGATTACACGCGTTCTGCGGAAGTATCAAGCGGCGCAGGCCCCTGTGCCGTATCCGCAGCTTTCGGAGCCGGATCGGATTCCACGCGGCAGATAATTTCCGGTGTCCCGATAAGATGAAGATCTCTTTGCGGGAAGGGTATGTTGATCTTGCGCTCGTTGAATTCACGCAGCATTTCTCTGCTGATATTTGAGCGCAGCACGGTAGTGCCCTTTTCCGGATCGGAAATCCAGAAGTAGGAAGTTAAATCGATACCGTCCGCGCCGAAGTTGGACAAAATCGTGTAAGGAGGAGGGCTGATCAGCACACGAGGCTGTCTGCGGACAATGTCCGTCATAAGTTCAATCACCTCTTCGACGTCAGTGCTGTAGTCGACACTCATGGTCACGGTGGTGCGGCCCGGTCCCTGCAGATACGAGGTATTTTTCACGTTGCCGGTGACAAACGCCTCATTCGGGATAATCGTGACGCTGCCGTCAAAGGCACGGATAACGGTGTAGCGCGTTTTAATGTCATTGACGATGCCTTCCACGCCCGCAACTGAAACCAGATCGCCGATTTTGATGCTTCTGTCGAGCAGAATGATAAAGCCGCTCACATAGTTGGAGGTAATTTTCTGCAGGCCAAAGCCGAGACCCACACCGACCGCGCCGCCGAATACGCCGAGCACGGTAATGTCAATGCCGACCGAGGAAAGACCGACCAGAATCGCAATGAAGGTAAGCAGAACTTTCACGACGCGAATCAGAACAACTCTAAGACTCGACTGCATCGTCGGAATGCTGTTGAGCCAGCGCTCAATGAACTGTCCGACCCATTTGGCGACAATCAGCGCGAGCGCGATGGAGAAGATCGCGAGAAGCAAAGACCAAAGCGTGAAGTTGTCCTTGCCAAGCGGTATCTTGGTGGACTGCATGAAGCTGACGGCCTTCGGCAGAACGCCGACGACCTGCAGCGCAACGCCGCCCCAGATGGCCCATGTCAGGAAATTATCCAGACTGTTCGAGAGTTTGCCCCGGCTGACCGTTTGGTGAATGATAAAGATGACGGTGCGGATAACAACGTAGGCGCCAAGGATGAGCCAAATAATGGATTCCAGCGGCAGCGCGTGCTTGGGCAACACGTTGAACAGCCGGATCGTAAACGTTGTCACCGCGATGAACACCATAGAGATGAGCGGGAAACTGAGCCGCAGAAGCAGCGTCTGAATTCGTCTGCGCACGAGACTCCAAAACGCCTGCTCTCTTTGTTTAGGGTTCTTCTCTTCTTCGGCCTGTGTTTGTTCCTCTTCGGCAAAAAGACTGACCGCCCGCTTGTAAAGGTAGCGAGAGAGCAGCCAGCCGAGGATCAGTGAGGTCGCAAGACAGGCGATCTGCCAATATACGACCGGCTGATTCAGCCCCTTTTCAAACATGAGCAGAAGCTCATCAAGGATATTGTTATCAGCGCTGAGGAGCTCCTCGGTTGTAACCGCGGTTTGAGCAACCTTTGCGACTTCGCTGACGGCCATAAATTTTCCTTATAAAACGACGTTAACGACCGACGTCTTCCACCGGATCGAAAGTGAGAAGAATAGAGGAGGGAACGTTTCCGACAGGCGGTTTCGGGAACGGATCACACAACAGGATCGCTTTTTCCACCGCGTTGTCAAAAGCTTTAAGACCGCTCGTCTTCAAAAGTTTCGGAGTTCCGGCTTTCTTGCCGGTCTTCAGAAGCTGTACTTCGAAGCGCGCGACATAGTCGCCGCGTTTGGCGCCCGCCGGGGTATTAAACGTAATATGCGGTCGGATGCAGGCCACGATACGATTGTTGTACTGAGCCTGCTGGAAGCTCGTCATGCTCGAGGAGCCGCTGCTGCCCATGCTGGATCCGCTCTGTCCGGAAAGACGGCTGAGCATTTCTTTTCTGCGTGCGGCGTTGGCCTGAGCTTCAGCTCTTTGACGATTCAGCTCTTCCTGAGCTTTCTTTTTCTCAGCAAGTTCTTTTTCGCGTTTGGCTTTCTGCTCGGCGATCTGCTTTTCACGCTCCTGAGCCTGACGTTTGAGCTCTTCCTGACGAGCCTTGCGTTCCGCTTCGGCTTTCTGCTGCTCAAGGCGTTTTTGTTCCGCAAGCTGACGCTGCTCTTCCTGACGTTTTAATTCCTGCTGCTTGAGCTCTTCCTGGCGCTTCAGCTCCTGCTGTCTGAGCTCTTCCTGTCGTTTAGCTTCTTCCGCTTTGCGTCGTTCTTCCGCCTGTCGGGCTTCTTCGGCTTTACGCTGCTCTTCAGCTCTGCGGGCTTCTTCTAACTGACGCTCGCGCTCCAGAATGCGCTGCTTTTCTTCTTCCTGCTTTTTCGCTTCGCGATCCAGCCGCTCCTGAACGATGTCCGGGTCTTCAAGCATATTGGCCTGACGATCCAAGTCGGTCTGTGCAATCGGCGGCGGTGGCGGCGGAAGCTGCGGCTCCGGCGCGCTCTGCGGTTCGGGAGCCGGCGGTTCAGGTTCAGGCTGCGGCTCGGGTTCTGGTTCGGGCTTAGGCTCAGGTTCCGGGGCCGGTTCCGGCTGAGTATCGGCCGTTTGAGCCGCCTCGTCTCCCGTCCAGAGTTCGGCGTATACCGGACCGGTCGGCTCCGCTCTCCACTGCATTGACACAAACAAAAGCACAAACAGCACGCCGTGGGCGATTAGGGCAAGCACAAAGGCGACACCCCAGAAGCCTTGGCCGTCTGTTACTTTATTCGGCTGATTGGGAGAATAGTCATCCATTACTTAGCTCCGGACCCTTCCAGTTTGAGGGATAAACCGATGCGTGTGATGTTGGCTTTCTGCAGATTGCGCATGACATCGATCACTTTTTCATAGGCGACCGTTTTGTCCGCCGCGATGACGACAGGCACATTGGCGCCGTCAGCGCGCAGAGATTCAACGGTTGACACGAGCTGCGGGAAGTCCACCGGTACGACTTTCTTAGCGCTGTCACGAATAGAAAGCTGGCCGTCGGGTGCGACAATGACTTCAACGACTTTATCAGGCTGCTTGGCGGCCTTGTTGACGGTTGGCAAATCAACCATTGAGGGATTGACGTAAGGAGCCGCCACCATCAGGATGACGACCAGCACCAGCATCACGTCAATATAGGGAACGACGTTCATCTCTGCGAGAAGACGTCTTCTGCTTCCGTTGCGGGGCATGTTCTTTCCTTAGGCCTGACGACTCAAAATATTTTGGAATTCCTGCATGTAGCTTTCATACTGGTTCGCAAGACGATCCAGGCTGTAAGCAAAGCGGTTGTATCCGATCACGGCAGGAATCGCGGCGAACAGACCGATCGCGGTTGCGACCAGAGCTTCGGCAATACCGGGGGCTACAACAGCGAGCGAGGCGCTTTCCAGGTTGCCCAGTCCGGTGAAGGCGTCCATGATGCCCCAAACCGTACCGAACAAACCGATGTAGGGAGAAACCGAACCAATCGTGGCAAGCACCGAAAGACCGGATTCCAGAATGTCCAGCTCTCTCTGGAAGCGGGCGCGCATGGCGCGCGAGACGCTGTCAATGAGCCCGAATGTGCCGGCTTTCTGCTCTAGATGGCTCGCTCTGCCGCGCAGAAACTCAGTCATGCCGGAATAGAAAATGCCTTCCTGAGGTCCGATGGAATCGCGGCGTTCGGCTGCCGATTCATAGAGCTTGTTCAGATCGGCTCCGCCCCAGAAACGCTTGTCGAAGCTTGCGGCTTCTCGTCTGGCGCGGCTCATCTGAAACCATTTCTGGAAAATAATCGTCCAGCTCACCAGCGAAAAAATGAGAAGAATGCACAAAACAATCTGCACTACGGCACTGGCTTGTGTGACTAAAGTGATAATGGATAAATCAGCGGATGCTTCCATCACGATCCCTTACGAAATTAAAAGTTCTTTAAATTTTGCAGACATCTCTTCCGGCATTGCAGTCGGACGGAAAGTATCCGCGTTCAGTACGCCGCAGCGAATCTCGCCTGAGGCAAGCTTCTCGCCGGCTCTTAATATCTCCTGTGTGAAGCAGAAAGAGGCCCTTCGGCAGTCGGAGATTCTCGCCCGGACAATGAGCTCGTCATCAAGATGCGCGGGCCGAATGTAGCGGACCTTTGCCTCGGCGACGACAAATACGATTCGATGCCGCTGATACAGCTCCTCCTGAGACCAGCCGAGCGCTCTCAGCCATTCTGTACGCGCCCGCTCCATGAATTTAAGGTAGTTGGCGTAATAGACGACCCGAGCACAGTCCGTATCTTCATAATACACACGCACGGGTAAGTCAAAGTAAGCCTCAGTCATTTAAGAATATCGCTCCCTGCCGAATATCGGTCAATACACACAGAAGTCCAAAGCAAGATTTTATCAAGCTGATTCTGATAAATAGTTTTTTTGGCTGGCTGTGTATCCAAATCAAGCGCTTTCTGACATCCTTGGAAACAAAGCTTAAACTGAGATAATGTGTTGGTAAATGTTTCATTTCTTTGGGTTTTTAATCAAACTGATAAGATATTGCGTCCCAAAATAGGTGAAAGGATAAAAGTGAAAAGAAATACGGCAAACCCAAGGTCTCGAGCGAGAGCGCTGCTCTGCCTTTCGTCGCTTTTGGGCTGCATGTTTTTGCTTTCTTCATGCCGAGAAATTCCCAATGCCGTGCACAGCGAACAGGAACTTTCCGCAAACACTTTATTTACGCCTTTTTCAGGCCGCAGCCCTAAGCATCTGGATCCGACCAGTTCTTACTCGTCGGATGAAACACCTTATACCTACAATATTTACGAACCGCTTTATCAGTATCACTACCTCAAAAGACCCTATGAGCTGATCCCCCGAGCGGCTGAAAGGATTGTTCAGCCGGTTTATTTCGATAAGAACGGAAATAAGCTTGGTAAAGACGCAGACCCTGAAGAGGTCGCGCTCAGTGTGTACGAAATTCCGCTGAAGAAAGGCATCATGTATGCGCCGCATCCCGCTTTCGCGAGGGATGCGGAGGGTCGCTACGTGAATCATCATCTTGCGCCCGAGGTCATTGACGGGCTGCGCAATCCGCTCGATCTGCCGCAAAAAGGAACTCGGGAGCTCGAGGCGGAAGATTATGTCTATGCGATTAAGCGTATGGCGAACCCGCGCATTATCTCTCCGATCTTCGGAACGATGGCTAATCATCTTTCGGGACTGAACGAATACGCGGTCCTGGCTCGAGCAGAAGATGAGCGACTCAGACGCGGACTTTCGCCTACGGACCGCGATCTGCCGTTTCTGGATTTCAGAAAAATTCCTCTGAAGGGTGTCAGCGCGCCCGATAAGTACACGCTGCGCCTGGAGGTCAAAGGCAAATATCCTCAGTTTTCCAATTGGCTTGCAATGACCTTTTTTTCTCCCATCCCTTGGGAAGCAGAAGCGTTCTACGCGCAGAAGGGCATGGCAAAGAACAATCTTTCTCTGAATTACTGGCCGGTCGGAACCGGTCCCTACATGCTGGTCGAATCGATTGAAAACCGCAGACATGTCATGGAGCGCAACCCGAACTACAGAAAAACGGAACTTTATCCGTGCGAAGGCGAGGAGCTTGACGAGTCAAAGGGCTATCTGCAGGACTGCGGCAAGCCGATGCCTTTTATTGATCGAATTGAAATCAGCGCGGAAAAAGAAAGCGTGCCTCTGCAGACGAAATTTCTACAGGGCTATTACGATTCTCCGCAGATTGAGCGTCTGGACAACGGTCAGGGTTTTCTGATCGGCATGGCCGACAGCGCCAAGAAAGAAAAAGAATATCGCGAAAAGAAACTGCAGTTCCCGAAGACGGTAGAAGCTCAGAATACTTACTTCGGATTTAACTGGCTCGATCCTGTGATCGGCCGAGGCGATACGCCCGAGCAGCAGGAGCGCAACCGTAAGCTTCGTCAGGCGATCTCTATCGCGATGGACTGGGAAGAGTACATTCAGATTTTCCAGAAAGGGCTCGCATCTCCTGCGCACGGTCCGCTGCCGCCGGGATTGTTCGGTTACAGCAAAGACGGCGCGGCGGCATTCAACCCCTATGTTTACGAGAAAGGCGAGGACGGACAGATCCGCCGCAAATCTCTGGCTGAAGCAAAAAAACTTCTGAGCGAGGCCGGTTATCCGGACGGACGGGATCAGAAAACGGGAGAACCGCTTGTATTGAATCTGGACTTTCAGGCGGCTGCGTCTCCTGCGACAAAATCCGTGCTGGACTGGTATCAGAAGCAGTTTGCCAAGATCGGAATTCAGCTCGATATCCGCGCGACGGACTACAACCGCTTCCAGGATAAAGTCATTACCGGAAATCATCAGCTGTTCCTTTGGGGTTGGCTCGCAGACTACCCGGATGCGGAGAATTTCTTATTTCTGCTTTACGGACCCAACGCGAAGTCGAGCACGGGCGGTTCTGGAGAAAACGCTTCGAACTATCAGAACGATGACTATGACCGGATTTACGCCAAGATGCGCTACTTGGATGAGGGTCCGGAAAAGGCTGCCGCCATTGAAGAGCTGATCCGCATTGTGCAGAAAGACGCTCCGTGGTCGTTCGGATACTTCCCGACGAGCGCCGCGGCTTTTCATCAGTGGGTGCATAACGGTAAACCGACACAGATTGTCCGCAACCATATCCAGTATTTGAGGCTTGACCCCGCGACCCGAGTCGAGCGCGTTAAAGAGTGGAATAAACCGATCTACTGGCCGCTCTTTATTCTGGCTGCGCTTCTGGGTTCACTGGTTGTTCCGGCCGTGATTCTGCACCGCAGAAGAGAGCGCATGACCGCCCGTACTGCACAGGAGTCCTTGAAATGATTCGATATCTTTTAAGACGCATCGGCTACGGCTTTTTAATTCTCATCGGCGTGAATCTGCTGACGTTCGTTTTGTTTTTTACCGTCAACACGCCGGATGATATGGCGCGGCTCAATATCGGCGGAAAACGCGTGACGGCTGAAGCGATTGAAAGCTGGAAGAAATTCCACGGCTACGACAAGCCGCTTCTGTGGAACGAGAGTGCTGAAGGAGCAAAAAAAGCGACAGAAACCATTTTTTGGGAGCACAGCGCCCGAATGATGGTCGGTGACTTAGGCGCGTCTGATACCGGCCGCGATATTGCCTATGAGATTAAAAATCGAATGGGCCCTTCGATCGCGCTTGCGCTGCCGACATTTTTACTTGGTGTCTTCGTCATCGTGGTGTTCTCTCTGGGGCTGGTGTTTTTCCGGCATACGAAGCTCGAGATCGGCGGCGTGATTCTTGCGATCGTCGTGATGTCGATTTCCGGACTTTTCTACATTATTTTCGGACAGTGGCTGTTTTCCAAGATTCTCAAGCTCGTGCCGATTTCCGGTTTTGAAAGCGGCACAGCGATGGCGGCTTTTCTCATTCTTCCGGTCGCGATCGGCGTTTTCTCCCGCATTGGCGGAGACGCGCTCCTTTACCGATCCATGTTTTTAGAGGAGATCAGCAAAGATTATGTCCGCACGGCCCGCGCCAAAGGGCTGCCGGAGTCAGCCGTGCTCTTTAAGCATGTTCTGCGTAACGCAAGTCTTCCGATCCTCACCTCGACGGTGGCGGTTCTTCCGATGCTGTTCTTAGGCTCACTGGTGATGGAGAGTTTCTTCGGCATTCCGGGACTGGGCAGCTTTACGATTGACGCGATTAACAGTCAAGATTTTGCGATTGTGCGCACCATGGTGTTTGTCGGAACCGTTCTTTATGTGATCGGTCTGATTTTGACGGATGTGGCCTACACGATTGCCGACCCGAGGATTCGACTCAAATGATGATGCCTAAATTTGTTCTTCTGCCGACGGACATTGTGGTCATTGTCTTGGTTGCGGCACTCGGTTTTTATCTCTGGCATGCGCTGCGCAGCGATGAGCTGCGCGCCCGATGGCGCTATGTGATGGGCTCGGCGGCCGCGCTTTGCTCACTGACACTGCTCGGTTTTTTCCTTTTGACTGCCGTTTTGGATTCGGTGCATTTCCGTCCGGTTATCGCGGTGCAGGATCAGCACGCGGTTTATGACGTTAAGACGTATTCTCTGCTGGACAAAGCGTTTGGCAAGGCGCATCTTGCCGAAGAAAAGTCTTACTCGGAGCCGCTGGCGACGCGCACCTTTGAAAAAAATTCACGCTTTGAAAACGGTCGTCCGATTCGTGATTACGAGCCGCTGAAAGCAGGCGGCGCGCATCTGAAGGACGAGAGCGATCACGTTAGCGATGTTCTTGTCAGATGCGCTTTTGCGCTTGCTATTGGTCTTGCCGCCTGCGCTGCGCTTTGGGTCATTTGCGTTCTCTGCGCCGCGCGCGCCAAAGGAAGGACCTTTGCCGAGGAGGCGGGCAGGCTCTTTAAGCGGCGAGACGAGGTGCCCTATGAAGCCGTTCTTTCGACCGTTTCGATTTTGGTGCTCCTCGGATCTCTTATCGCGTTTCTCTGGCCCTTCTACCACGTGATGGGCACTGATCAGACCGGCAACGATGTGCTTTTCCAGGCGTTTAAATCGATTCGTACCGCGCTGGTTATCGGAACGCTTGCCACGCTGACAACGCTGCCTTTCGCCGTGGTGCTCGGCATCAGCGCCGGTTTTTTCAAGGGTTGGGTTGATGACTTGATTCAGTACCTGTACACCACGCTCTCTTCGATTCCGAGTGTGCTGCTGATTGCCGCTTCCGTGCTGATGATTCAGGTGTTTATTGACGCGCATCCCGGCATGTACGCCACCGGCATTGAGCGGGCGGACCTAAGGCTCTTTATGCTGAGCGTCATTATCGGTCTTACAGGCTGGGCGACGCTTGCGCGTTTGCTGCGCGCGGAGACGCTCAAGATTTCTCAGCTTGATTACATCCAGGCGGCAAGAGCGTTCGGTGTCGGACCGTTCCGTATTATGCGCCGCCACGTGCTTCCGAATGTGCTTCACATCGTATTGATTGTGGCGGTTTTGGATTTCTCGGGCATCGTGCTGTATGAGGCCGTGCTCTCCTATGTGGGCGTTGGGGTCGACCCGACCACATACAGTTTCGGCTCGATGATCAACGCGGGCAGACTCGAACTTTCTAGAACCCCTGTGGTTTGGTGGAATCTCTGTACGGCGTTTGTTTTTATGCTGACGCTGGTTCTTTCGGCAAATCTTCTGGCTTCTTCCGTGCGGGAAGCGTTTGATCCGCGTTTGGCAATTAAAGTGAAGAGAGGAAAGTAATGCTGCAGATATCGAACATGGTGACTGACATTCTCACTTCCGAGGATACGGTGCGCGTGGTTGACGGTTTGAGCTTAGAGCTCAGACCCGGAGAGTTCTGCGCTTTAGTAGGCGAATCCGGCTGCGGAAAATCGATGACGGCGTTTTCTCTGCTGCGTCTTTTGCCGAGTACGGGCCGTGTCACATCAGGCGTCGTCACGGTTGACGGCACCGAGATTATGGGGCTGCCCGAGTCAATGATGCGTCATATTCGTTCCTCAAAGATCAGCCTGATTTTTCAGGAACCGGCGACGTCGCTGAACCCAGTTATGACGGTCGGCGATCAGATCGTAGAGACAATTGAACTGCATACGGCGCTTAGAGGCGCAAAGGCCCGCGCTAAGGCGCTTGAATGGCTGAAAAAAGTCGGCATTCCGGAGCCCGAGAGACGTATTGACTCTTTCCCGCATGAGCTTTCCGGCGGACAAAAGCAGCGCGTCATGATCGCGATCGCGCTGGCGGCGCAGCCGAAATACTTAATCGCGGACGAGCCGACGACCGCGCTTGATGTGACCATTCAGGCGCAGATTCTTGATCTCATTAAGAGCCTTCGCGATTCGGAAAACATTGGCGTTCTGCTGATCACGCATGATTTGACGGTAGTTGCTCAGGTGGCGGACCGTGTGGGTCTGATGTATGCCGGAGAGCTTGTGGAAGAGGCCAGCGCTCAGGATTTCTTCTCGAGCCCCTACCATCCGTACGCGCGCAATTTGCTCAAAGCACTCCCGGAAGGCAAAGATAAATCGCACCCGCTTCAGGCGATTCCCGGGATGGTGCCCCGCTTGAACCGAAAGTTTGTCGGATGCCGTTTTGCCGATCGCTGTACTGAAGCAAGAGCAGAGTGCAGGCGAGGCGACGTCCCTCTGACGGATTTCGGTACTCGGCGCGTTCGCTGTTTGTTTCCGATTAAATCGAAAGTAGAGCTTCCGAGAAGTGACGCCGCGGTGGAAAGCGCAGCGACGGAAGTGGGCGCTTTGCTGCAGGTGCGTGACTATAACGTTTGGTTTCCTACGCACGGCGGCTTCCTGCGCCGGCCGGATTATGTGAAAGCGGTTCAGGACGTATCTTTTGATGTGCTTCGGGGCCGCACCACCGCGCTGGTCGGAGAAAGCGGAAGCGGCAAGACGACTGTCGCGCGAGGCGTTCTGCAGCTGCTTCGCATCGCGGCGCATATCAACGGTTCGGCGCGGCTTGACGGCACCGAGCTCAGTGAGCTCAAAGGACAGGCGCTCTTAGAAGCAAGACGACGAATACAGGTGATTTTCCAAGACCCGTTCTCAAGTCTTAATCCGCGCATGCGCGTTAAAGAGATTCTTTTAGAGGGGCTCGAAAGTCTGAGACCGGGCACTTCAGCTTCAGAAGCGATCGATCGGGCGGAATCCGCAGTCAATCTCTGCGGTCTGCGTTCGGATTCACTTTACCGCTATCCGCATGAGTTTTCCGGCGGACAGCGTCAGCGTTTGGCGATTGCCCGGGCGCTTCTGGTGGAGCCGGAATTGCTGATTTGTGATGAGCCGACTTCTGCGCTTGACGTATCGGTACAGGCCCAGATTCTGAATTTGTTAAACGAGATCCAGAAAAACAGAGGGATTTCGTACCTTTTTATCACGCACAACTTCAGCGTGGTGCGTTACCTCGCCGATGACGTCATTGTGATGAAGGACGGACGTGTCGTTGAGTCTGGAACCGCGGCGGAGGTTTTAAATACGCCCAGAGAAGTCTATACGCAGAATCTTTTGAACGCGGTGCCGAATTTTGACGCGCTGCGCCAAAAGCTCGGAAAATAAAAAAGAGCCTTTCTTTTTTGCGTAAGAAAGGCTCTGATTGACTCAGCGACTAGATAAAGCGGCAGACGTGATCGACTGCGATATCGGAGAATCCGAGCGCTTCGGCTTTCGTCATCTTGCCGGAGGCGACCTCGACGACATCCTCGAGGATCCGCTCGCCCGCTTCGTTGATCGTTTCTTCGCCCTCCAAAATGCCCGAGACATCAATGTCCATGTTGTCTTTCATGCGTTTGGCGGTAATCGGGTTGGCGGTGACCTTGATGACCGGCGCTAAGGCGTGACCGGTCGGTGTGCCGCGGCCGGTGGTAAAGACAACCACGGTCGCGCCGCCCGCGATCATGCTGGTGACCGAAGAGATGTCATATCCCGGAGTGTCCATGATCAGAGCGCCTTTCTTAGTCGGGCGTGCCGCTTCGGCAAGCACTTCAACCACCGGTCGGGTTCCGCCTTTGTGGATGCAGCCGAGGCTCTTTTCTTCGATTGTGGAGAGCCCGCCCGCTTTATTGCCGGGGGTCGGCTGTCCGGTACGGCAGTCCTGGCCGGCAAGCGCGAGATGCTTCTCGTAATCCTCGCAGATGCGGATGATCTGATCATGAATCTCAGGCGTGGCGCCTCTTCTGGCAAGCACATGCTCGGCACCGATGAATTCGACCGTTTCGCTCATCATTGTGGTTGCGCCGAGATCAACAAGCCGATCGGCCATATTGCCGACCGCGGGGTTGGAGGCGATGCCGCTGGTCGCGTCGGATCCGCCGCATTCAATCGCGACGAAGAGATCCGAGACCGGACACTTGGTCCGCTGCATCTGACTGGCCTCGGCGACCATCTGACGCGCGGCTCGGACCGCCAAAGCGGCGGTTTCCACAGTGCCGCCTTCTTCCTGAATGCCAAAAGAGACAACCGGCTTATCGGTCAGAGCGCGGATTTTGTCTGCGATCTGGCGATGACCGACTGTTTCGCAGCCGAGACCGATGATAATCACGCCGTAAACATTCGCGTTGAGCGCGAAACCGGTGAGCACGCGCTGCGTGAGTTCGGTGTTGGCGGCAACGTCAGAGCAGCCGACGTTGATGATGACGTTTTTTGTACCGCGCACCTGAGAGGCGACAACGCGGCAGGTTTCGGAAGCGCAGGCGCAGGAAGGAAGAATCAGTACATGATTTCTCACGCCGACGGAACCGTCAGATCTTTTGTATCCTAAAAATTCCATCGTTATTCTCCTTTCTGAATGTATTCGTCGGCATAGGATCTCGGACAGCTTCTGATGTTCAGGTGGCTGACCATGGTGCCTTTGAGGATCTTTTGCGTGGCTTTGCCGATGACTTCTCCGTATTTCAGGATATCTTCTTCGGGTTCAATGTCGCGCAGTGCGATCTTGTTGCAGAAAGCGACGGCGCCGACCGCTGTGATTGAGCTGCGGCTGCCGTCGGAGTCGATGATTTCTACTTCATCGGCCGGCTTGACTTCGCTTGTGCAGACGGCGACATTGTCACTGGGATGAATGTGAAGCGCCTTGGGCATTTCGTCTCCTGTTGTTTAATTTTTCTCAGCCAATTATCTTAGTCCTACCGTCGGCAAACATTAATCCGTGATAACAGTTAGAGAGGTGATCCCTAAGGATTTGCGGAGTTTTTGAATTTCTCACGAAGCCGATCCTGAAGTCCGCCGGTGCGCTCGGTGACGCGGCTTAATGAGAGTTCAACAGAAGCGGGACTTCCAAAAATGAGACAGCTCTTTTTCGCGCGTGTAAAGCCGGTGTACAGAAGCTCCCGAGTGCAGAGAGAGACCGCACCGTTTTCGGGATCCTCAAGCTCCTTGTTAGTGATCGGCGGAAGAAATACCGCGACATCATCAAAACCGGAGCCTTGCGACTGATGGATGGTGATGCCGAAGGCTGTGTCGTATGAGGGAAGCAGCATCGCGGGATACAGTCTGTCGAGATCTCCGACATACGCGTACCAAGAAGGTTGGTCCTCGTTCTTGAACAAAATCGGGAGCAGAATGCAGACATCTCCGTTCGAGATGCCGCTCGGATCATTTTTACGGACAATGATGACTTTTCCGACGTAAAACTCGTCTTCGTTCCTGCAGTTCAGCTTTTTACGAAGCACCTGATCACAGAAGCGGTTCACAGCGTCTAAACTGAATGCGCCCCTGCGCTGAGCGCAGATGGGTCGGAAGCCGCTAAGACTGTTCCAGGCGACCTTTAAAGCATCATGCAGCGGCTGAGGCAGTTTTTGGGTGTCGGTTTCTTCCGCATCATCAAGCTTGATTGTGCTGAGTGTTTGACGAAGGGACTTGACCGCTGCAGCGTAGCCATTAATCTTTTCTTCCAGCCATTTTTTCGCGGTTGCGCTGAGCCCGCTTTCCTTATTCGGTTTGTCGTAGAAGAGTCCGACCGCGCCGAATGCTCCGTTTGTCTCCGCGCCTTCAAAGAGCGCTTCGAATTCATGCAGATCCGCGGTTTTGTTTTCCAGATTTAGAATATGTGTCGCGACTTTGTGGATGAGACTGTCTTTTTTAAAGCGTTTGCTTTCGGTGAGCTCGCAGCTGAAGCGGCTGAGCGGTCCGCTGCTGTCGGAGATATCGGCAAAAACAGAACCCGGGCCGACCGCCGCAAGCTGATGCTTATCTCCGAGCACGACCGTCTTAGTTGTGTGCGGATCGATGACGCTAAAGAGACTGTCCGCCAAATGTTCGTCCACCATGGAACCTTCGTCGATAATCAAAATCCGCGTTTCCAGAGGATTGGTCCGGGAAGGCCGTTCTCCGTTGGAAAGCGGTGTTCCGAGCAGTTTATGAATCGTCAGACTCTGAATTCGTTCTTCATCGGCGGCTTTTTTGACCAGCGGATAGAGATCGGGGCGCTCCTGCGCGGAGTAAATGACGGATTCATTCAGGCGGCTTTTAGCCTTTCCGGTCGGAGCGCAGAGTGTGACCGACGCTTCGGGGCAATTCTGAAGCGCGACCTCCAGAAAGCGAACGACTGAGGTGGTTTTACCGGTACCGGGGCCGCCGCAGATAACCGAGAAGTTGTTCTGAAGCGCAAGAGAAGCGGCTTGCCTCTGGCCGTCGTTCAGCTGGAACGCGCCCATTTCTTTTGCTTTTGCTTCCAAAGCGTCCAATTTATCGACGCAGGCGGCGCCGGAACTCGCTGCCTTTGCGAGTGCGGCGATATTTGCCGCCAAACGGCTCTCCCCGAAGAATGATCTGTGCGAATAAATGCGCACTTTACCGGGCTCCGAGCGGTCCGCAACGAAGAGACAGACGTTTCTCATCTGATACGGATGCGCGGTGTCCAGATCGGCGCCTTCGGCGATCAGTCCGGCGCTTTTAAGAATATCGATGCAGCGGAGCTTCTCATCGTCACTCTTCCATTCAAGGCAGAGACCGCCTTTGTTCTCGATCTCCGTCAGCTCCTGAAGAAGCACGGTGAGCGCGCCGCGCAGCTGCGGGTCGCTGCTGCCTGTTTTCGCTTCGGTCAGCCCGAGAATAATTTCCGTGAGGGCTTCATAGGAAGTATCCTGTTCGATCATGGGGCGCTTTCCTCCGCTCTTTTCTGAGCATACATTTCTAATACTTGGTCGCTGTAGCCGTTTTTAAAAAAGTCATCCAGACATTCGATAAGCGTTTCTGAGGACCGATCGATTTCAATGCCCTGAGCGGGCTTGTCTTTGCGAACGCCGCGCACAAAGAAGTACGCCACTCCTCCGATGAGGCGGTATCCGCTGCTTGTTCCTGTTCGGCTTTCCAGAAGACGCTTAAACGCGACGAGATAAAGGATGTACTGCAGACGGTAGAGATTCTCGTCCATCTTTGCGCTGACCGCCTGCGGCGTGTAGTCCGAGGCTTTTGTACCGAGTCGGTTGGTTTTCCAGTCGATAATCCAGTACTTGCCGCCAACCTCGAATGCAAAGTCGATCGATCCGGTGAGATAGCCTTTCATATCAGCGTCTGAAAGGCTGAGTCCGCTTAATCTCGGTTCAAGCGTTTTAACGGTGCGTTCCAGAAGATGCGCGGTTAACGGGATGCGTCCGGGCTTGGGCGTATTCCCAACCGTGATTAAAAACCTCATTTCCGACATTCTGCGCTCGGGCCGATCGATGAGTTCTCTCAGGCAGAAATCTTTATTGTCTTTCAGAAACGGCACGGAAAGAATGTGATCAAGGACCAACTTCAGATCGGCATCCATTTTTTCTTTCAGCTCCTGCGGATCTTCAGTGTCGGCAGGGATTTTCTGTGTGATGTTGGACATTGACCTGTTGATGAGCTCCTCGGGGCTGTATTTGACCTTGGGCGGGAAAATTGTCTCCATCACTTTATGGAAATCCGTGCCGAATTCCGCCGCACCGCGATTCAGCTGCAGGGGCGCAAGAAGATCTCGATCCGGGTCGTCCTCTGCGGAGATTTCTTTTGCGGTTTTCTCGACAATCTCCTCCGGCTCGATGTCTTCTTCATCCGAGATCAGACGGCTGTGCGGAGTCTCCGAGTTTTTAACGAGTCTCGAGAAACTCGAAGTGCGCCACGCGGCAGAGGTTTTGGTGCAGCTGCCCGCTTCAAGATCATCCTGTGCGGCAGAAGCATACGGCGCCCCGGTCGGCACAGCGCTGCAAATATCAAGTTCTATGTTAAAAGGTTCATAAGCGTCGATGACCGCCTGAGAGCACGGTACGGACTTGCTGATGACATAGTCCTTGAGCGCACGTCGGACTTCGTCTTTGAGAGACTTTTGATCCAGAATAATTCGAAGATCATCAATCGCTTTTACGGCGCCCGCTCCTTTTTCGTTTCCGGTCAGCGCGGCGCTAAGATAGGCTTTTCCGCCGCTGCCTAGATGCATTCCTCCGCTTTTGGTCATGCGGCTGAAGAACGGAACAACAAGCCTTGCTGCAGCACGGGTCAGCGCGACATAGACAAGACGAACGCCTTCCTGCTTGTCTTCAAGCGGATTCGGTGCGGCTTCATCCAGAGAAAGAAGCAGCCCTTTGCCCGCGTTCGGATCGTTCGAGATCTTTTCTCGGAACGCGACCGTCTTTTGTGCCCCCGGACCGAACTGGCTTTCCGGCAGGTAGACTACCGGGTACTGCAGGCCTTTGCTGCCATGGATTGTCACGACTCTGACAACGTCGGAATCGGTTTCTTTGCGCTGAGTGAATTTGTTTTCGCTGTCCTCATCGACGTCAAGATTCGGTTCATCTATCCAGCGAATCAGTCCCTGAAGCGTATGAATTTGTTTGCTTGCTTCATGCAGCAGCTCAAAAAGATGCTGGTAATTGGTGAGGATGCGCTCCGGATCATCCTCAATGGGATAGTTGAGGATTCGATCTTCCGTTTTGCAGCGCTCGAATATGAGTGAGAGCGCCGCGGTGATTCCGTTTCGTTCATACACTTCCGCGGCTTGTTCAAGAAGCAGTTTGATCTCGATCGCGCTCTGCGTATCCGAAAGAATAGCGTTCAGAGAGTCTCCGACAACTCTTGTTGCGCGTACGGCGTTTAGGGTCCTGCGTTCCGCAGGATCCGACATGCCGAGAATCAGACTTCGGATTTCCGCGCATTCTTCAGACTCCATGACGCTCGAGCCGTCGCTTAAAGAAACCTTGATTCCGGCAGCCTTGAGCGCGGAAATGTAGTTGTCAGCGTGTGTGCGGTTTCTGACCAGTATGCAGATATCACTCGGACGAAGCGGTTTTCCTTTGTAGTACACATCGCCGCTCAGCATCTCTTTGATGTCCCGCGTGAGCAGAGATTTTTTGATTTCCCTAATTTCCTCGGCGCTGATATCGTTCCGTCCGCTTTCCACATTCGACCAAAAATCAAAAGAGGGGAGCGGCACGAAGGAGCCGTCCTCGTTTTTCTTCATGAGGGGCGGATTTTTGTAAGACGAATCAACCCTCGAAAATTGAATGGACTTATCGAGGAACGCCCCCGAGGAGCTCGGACTTGTCTTTCCGCCGATTAGGAAAAGCTCGTTGATCGCGATCACAATACCCGGCGTAGATCGATAGTTGGTCTTGAGTTCCTGCGTATTTGAAACGGCGGTTCTCGCTTTTACGTAGGTATCAAGATCGGCGTTTCTAAAGGAATAAATCGACTGTTTCGGATCGCCGACAAAAATTACCGGACGATCGGGATTATCTTTGTCCTTAATGAAGAGTGCCTCAAAGATGGAGTACTGAAGAGGATCCGTATCCTGAAACTCATCAATCAGCGCGGCCTGAAAGAGAGATCGAACTTCTTTGACAAAGTTTTTCGAGGCTTCGCTGCCGAGCGTGACGCGCTCCTCCATTTCCGTCAGCAGATCGTCAAAGGTATGGATGCGGTTTTGGCGCTTGTACTCTCTGAACCGCTGAGGCGCGGTATCTCTGAAAAGCGCCATAAAATCGCGGACGTTATCTTCGAGATCAAAGACAATGTCTTCTGTTCGACCTTGAATAAATTTCACCTGAGCACTAAGCGGCAGAGAGTGCGTCAGAAGGGAGATCTTTTCGATGAACGTATTCCAATCCGTGTTTTTCAAAAGATTGAGTACTTCGGCCTTGTTAAGACTCAGCAGAAGGGGCGGAATATACGTTCTCAGGAACATCTCAATCGCTTCTTTCTTCTGAGTCTGTCCGTCGCCAAGCCCGAAATCGTACCCGCCGTGCGAAGAGAACACGTAATCTCCGAGCATTTTTCGACAGAAGCTGTGAATCGTATAGATCGGCGCGTCGTCGATTGAAGTCAGAGCGTTGGAGAGCCGTTTGTAGACGCATTCCTGCAGATCAAGCCCGCTCTGATGCCATTTTTGAACGAGCTGGCAAAACGAGTCCGTGTCCTCTTTAACGGCCGTCGCAATGGCAGGCAGCTCATTTTTTATGAACTGATCTGCGTCAAAATTCGCTTGAGAAAGCTTTTCCGTCATGGTGGTGAGTGTCTCTCTCAGTCGGGATTTCAGCTCAAATGTCGCCGCTTTGGTGAAGGTGACCACCAGAATAGAACTGACCGGTATTTCGTTCTCAACTAAGAGACGGAGGATCAGAAGCATGAGCGAGTACGTTTTTCCCGTACCCGCGCTGGCTTCAATCAGCATCGGTCCTTTGAGTTCAGCATTGACCGCATCAAAATCTTTAGCCATAAATTTGATCTCCGGACGATGTTTCAATGAGTTTTTTCAAATCCTTGAGCAGCGTAAAGACGTCCATGGGGTCGTCTTTCGTTTTTCTCTTTGGAGGGTTAATGATGCTTAGGATTTTTGTTGAGATTCGAGAGCTTAGGTTCGCCGCCTCCCTTTGAACTTCCTGAGGGTATCCGCGCCAGATGCTCGTTGCTTCGCGATTGGAATCCGAGAGAGGATCGCCGATAAACCCGACAACATGAGTGAGCTGCAGATCGAATATCTTCAGAAAAACAGAAAGCAGAAGATCCGCGCCTGCGACAGGCCAAAAAACCTGGCAGGGACTCGGCTTTTTGACCTTCGATTTAGTGTCTTTAACGGGCAGACAAAGCGAGATGAGTGTGTAAGGGGCATCCAGCGCGGTCCAGATAATCTGCCGCAGGCGCTCGCGCTTCAGCTCGGAATGAGAAGCGGGAATAATGACGCGGATAAGTCCCTCAACCGGCACAGCTTCCGCTGCTCCGGGGAATTTAATTTCCGTTTCCTCTCCCTTGATCCGATAGAAGTCGGAAATGTCGTCCGAGAGGGTTTGGACAAAGCTCTTCAATGAGCTGATGTCTTCACGAAGCTCCTTTTTGAAGGGCCCTTGCGCCAGCGTCGGGAGAATGTTCCTTCTCCACTCATAAGCGCTGTGAAGTTCAAAGCAAAGGTCTTCCGCCGTGGTGTCGCGAACGCAGGGCATCCCAAAGTTCGGGTTGGCGTTTGTGATCAGAGATAAATCACTGATTCCTGCCCCCTTGTTCAGAAGCTCAACCACATTTTTGCGCACCTTTGAGAGCATAAGCTTGTCCGAGTCGTCGAAGAACAGCTCCGAGTGCTCCGCCGCTTGAAATTCATCGTTGAGGCTGAGCAGCTTGCTGACCCAGGCGTCAGGATTGTTGAGAAACTTGACGAATATGCTGACAGGGAGCTCTCTCTGCTTGGAAAGCAGAGGCGGAAGCAGATTAGGCGCAATACCGGTGTCCGCAAATAAAAAGTGCGTTCCTTTTCTGCTCTGATCCTCAATCGTCTGCAGAATGTCTTTTCTCGGGCTTCGCCAAAAGAGATTGTTTTCTCCTTTGCAGAAATTGCGTTCAGAGAAACGATTGAGCGGAATTTTGCTGGTGATTCCATTCCACAGCGCTTTGGCGTCATGACTTTTTCGGGCGTTGGAGATGAAATAACTCTTGAAGTTCTCAACAACAATGGAAGGATTATTTTCGCTTTGCGGTTTAGTTCCGGCGGTGTAGGAAATGATGAGGTTTTCACGCGCGGACATCAGCGTGTCAAAAAACACCGCGTTGTTGTCTTTTCTCGCATCTCGGTCCGCACGGCGCGGAACGGCTTTCATTAAATCGAACTCTTCAAAGCTCGGGGTTCCCGGAAAGCCGCTGAGCTCGTCAAAACCTAAGCATGCAATGACCTTAAAGGGAAGACCGCGCACCGAGCCGATCTGAGCGAACGTTAAAACACCGGTCCCCGTTTGCTTAATTTTCTCTCGGGAAAGTCCGCTGGAAATTTCGTTGAGTATGACGTCAAAAGAGACTGGTTCATTTTCGCCCAAGGACAGAACCAGGGCCTTGCATAATTTATCAAGCTGTTTATCCAGGCGGAATCGGTCGTTTTCATTGGTGCCCGCGATCAGAAGTTCGCTGATCTGCGTGAGTTTGGCGCGCCACTGATCGGCTTCAAGCATGAAATCGGATCCGGCAAGATCGTCACGAACTTTTCTGAGCGCAAGGCAGAATCGGCTGATGACTTTAAAAAGTCTTCCCGCCTCGTCGTTGGTTGTGTCAAAACCCTGAAGTTCGTCTCCGCGTATCGGCAGTACGCCTTGAAACGGCAGATCAAGACCGTCATCGGTGAGATAGCCCACAGTCAGTCGCTCAAGCGCCTCCTGCAGTGAGCAGTCGTCTTCTTCGAGGCCGAGATTTTCGCGATGGACCCTGTCGAAACTGATGCGGTAGCCTGCGGCGGTAAGCCAGTTTTTGATGACGGAGATATCTTCCAAGCCGAATCCGAAACTGTTTTGTACTGCTTCAAGTTCCAGACAGTTAAAGAAGCGATCGGCGCTGAAGTCGGAGTTGAGCAGCTCTCCGAGTCTGATAAAAGCGACCGCGGCTTGGTTGGTTTGGCCTTCGGACTGTCCGAGGATTTTGTAGGGTATGGAAATCGGCAGGTTGCTTCTCTTGGGAAGCAAAGTCATAACGCCTTCGATAATCGGGGCCGCGTCATCGATCTTCGGGAGCACGATCAGGATGTCCGAGAGTTTCAGATCTCGCGTCGGATCGGCAAGCCAGTTTTGAAGAATATCGACTGTCGCTTCGATCTCTCTCGTAAGAGACGGGGCTTTCAGAACCCGCAGCGAGACATCCTCGGGGTCGGGTTTGCTCGGCAGCAGCGTGCTGTCGAGTTTCAGCACCGAGTTCTGGAAGCGGTGCAGGAAGGAATCGTTCGGATAGGTCAGAAAGTACGCTTCAGTTTCCGTCTTCATGGATTCCGAAGGATCCGTTTCCGAAAACGGACGAAGTCCGTTTTCCGTGGTCAGGAAGTGACGCTTTGTTTGACTGACGGGCGCATTTTTACGTCTGTCGAGCTCTTCCTGCTCAGGCTCGCCTTCGGCTAAAGTGCTTTCTTCAGAAGTATGGATAAAGCTGTCGAGTCGGTCGATCGCAGCACGCGTACTCGCCGCGTTGGAGGTGAGATAAACGAGCGGAGCGGCGGCACTCGGTCTTTCCACGTTCTCTTCCGGATTCCAGTCAAAAAGATTGATCGGAAGCGATTCAAACCAGTACTCCGAGCTTGGATTCAGAAAGTAGATATCCACGTCGCGCTGAGCGGATTCCAGAGAGTAGGCCCGAATGATCGGCAGCATAATCGGCGCCAGAGTGAACGGCATAAAGAGATGGATGGAGCTGTGCGCGCTTTCCGCTTTAAAATTGCTCAGACCGTCGATTGTGTTTTCCAGCCAGGACAGAAAGTCGCCTTTTCTTTCTTTGCCATCCTTTGTTTGGCCGTGTTTCGCGCTGAGGACCAGATCCTGCCACAGGTGCTTCTGCCAGAGATAGTCGGGCTGCTCGATGAGTTTAGCCTGCTCATGCGGCTTGATGCGGATGGAGGAGCCGCCCTGTAATTTATTTTCTACTTCTTCGGTCCAGTCTTTGAGCCAATCAAATCGATACGAGCCGTACGTGACAAAGACATTGTTCACGTGACGGCTGAATTCCATGATGCCGCAGTCGTCGAGCCCCTTCAGATAATTGGTGAGCCGTTCTTCAGAAGGACGGCTTTGGTGTTGTCTCTCTTTGAGGAGTTTAAACAGCCGCCAGTCCATCTGATCGGATATGCCCTCTTTGGAGAGCGAAGAGGACAGCTTTTCGTAAAGCCAGCTCGCAATGTTGGTGACATTGATGCCGGGAACGACGCCGAAATGATCCGCGATGCTGCGCTCGAGCGAGTCGCCAACCAGTGGGCTCGGGGCAATGACGGGAATGGTTTCAAAGATTGAGGCTCCGCTGTTTCGCAGATCCTCAATTTCAAAATTTAGGCGTGTAAGCAGAATTCCCCGAAGAACTTCAAAGGAATTGGAATAATACGTACGGATCATCGGATCCTCCGAAGGTTAACTCTTGCGGGACGGTTGGCTCTCTCGTCGGTTACGCCCGATTTTTCGGCGGAACCCGAACGGTGAATGTATAGCAGTAGTCGCCGATCGCGTCGAGCTTGTAGCGCTCGCCCTTAATAAGAACGTAGTAGAGACCGTCCTTGACAACCAGGAATGTCGGGTGAACTGAGAAGCCTTCCCCGGAGGCGTACATCACAAAATCACGGCGGCTGTCTTCCACGGTTTTTCCGGGTGTCTGATAAAGACCGACTAAAAAGAATTCTCCGAAATAATCATTGGACACATCAACCTTGTCGTAGATGGAGACCGCTTCGATACTCTCGATGGTTTGAATCTGAAGTCCGACGAGCGTGTCCTTGGCAATTTTTCCGAGTTTCTCAGGAATTGCCTGAAAGTCTTCGCGTTTACCGATCACAATCAGCGCGACTGTCAGCTCTCCGTCATCGGACTCCACGTCGGTGGAGTAGCGCGGGAAGCACTGAACCTGACGCACGCCGACGCAGGTGAGTTTCATAACAAAGAGGAATTCCTCCGGATAATCAGCCTGCGCGGAGAAGTTCGGATGCATGGTGATTGAGGCTTGAGCCATATTATTCGGGCAGGCCGAGGCCTCAAGGTCTGAAACATCGTTCCAAGTCTGACGAGCCTCTTCTTCGAGTGCAGTGACGTTGTCACTGAAGTCGTAGGGTTTTTCAGCGCGTTCGAGACGCGATTTTCTTTCTTCTGAGTTGAGAATTGAGAAATGATTAGTCATCGAAAGAGAATCCTAGGTTGAAATTTCGTTTATCTATGCCAAAGTGCTGGTAAGCTTTTAAAGTGGCCACTCGGCCTCGGGGGGTTCTCTGAACAAAGCCTTCCTTAATGAGGTAGGGCTCCACCATATCCTGCAGTGTGTCGGACTCTTCGCCGACGGCAGACGCAAGGTTTTCGATTCCGACCGGACCGCCTTCGAACTTATCGATAATCGCCAGAAGGAACTGACAGTCAAGGCTGTCGAGTCCGATCGGGTCGACTTCAAGCATAGTAAGCGCGGCCTGAGCGATTTCTTTGGAGAGTCTGCCCTGATGTTTTACTTCGGAGTAATCGCGGATGCGCCGCAGCAGACGGTTGGCGATACGCGGTGTGCCGCGGGATCGGCGCGCGATTTCTTCGGCCGCGCCTTTATCGTCATCCATGTTCAGAAGACGCATGGAGCGCAGCACGATCGAGGTCAGATCTTCGGGTGAGTAGTACTGAAGCTGTGCACGGATTCCGAATCGATCCTGAAGAGGCTTGGTGAGGGCGCCGGCTCTCGTTGTCGCGCCGACCAAAGTGAAATGCGGCAGGTCGATCTTGATGGAGCGGGCAGCGGGGCCTTCACCGATCATGATGTCGAGCTTGAAATCTTCCAGAGCGGGATAAAGAATTTCTTCGACGACCGGGGAGAGGCGATGAATTTCATCGATAAAAAGGACATCGTGGGGCTCGAGACTTGTCAGCATGGCCGCCAAATCACCGGCCTTTTCCAATACAGGACCTGAGGTTTGACGAAGTTTGACGCCGAGCTCGTTGGCGATAATGTTCGCGAGCGTGGTTTTGCCCAGACCCGGAGGTCCGAACAGCAGCACGTGGTCAAGCGCTTCTCCTCGCTTGCGTGCGGCGGTAATGAACAAGTCTAGCTGTTCGCGAATGTTGTCCTGTCCCGCGTAATCCTTGAGACGCGTCGGCCGCAGGGCTTTATCGATTACTTCGTCCTTGCGCGTTTTATGTTCCGACAGGAGGTCTTTATCCGTAGTCATATGTGATTAACCTTTTTGCGCAAGCTGACGCAGACAGAGTCGAATTCCCTCGGAAGCATCCACGTCTGCGGGCACCTGTTTGGCGGCAAGACGAGCCTCTCGGTCGCTGAAGCCGAGCGCGGTGAGTGCCTGAATGATTTCGCTCTGAACGTTGGAGACGGGCGAGGAGACGGCGGTCACCAGCACTTTGTCCTTGAGTTCGAGCACCATGCGTTCTGCGGTCTTCTTGCCGATTCCGGGAATCTTGGTGAGCAGTCCGACTTCTCCGTTGGCGATCGCGTTCCCGATGTCTTCGGCAGACATGGAGGAAAGAACCGCAAGTGAAATGCGCGGACCGATGCCGCTCACCTTCATCAGCAGCTTAAAGACTTCTTTTTCCTGAGCGGTCAGAAAACCGTAAAGCAGCTGAGCGTCTTCACGCACGATCATAACCGTGGAGAGAAAAACCTCCTCTCCGATGTCGGGCAGGTTGTAAAAGGTTGACATCGGCACATCGATTTCGTAGCCGATACCGCCGCACTCCACAACAATCTGGGGCGGATTTTTCTGAAGAATTTTTCCTCTAACGGATGCAATCACTTTTCTTTTCCTTCGTAAAGCCGCGTCCATTCGTTTCTGGAGCGGCGGGAGCTGGAGCCGCGCCGAGCCGTGCCGGTTCCGCTGGAGCCGACTTTATTAGAAAGAGCAGGGACACGATCAAGCAGGATACTGGAGTTGGCGTAACAAATTGCCGCGGCAAGCGCGTCGGCTTGGTCCGAGGAAAGATCCTCTTCGATATGCAGGTGAAATTTAACGAGTTCCTGCACCTGATCTTTGGTGGCGGCGCCGTATCCGGTTACCGACTTTTTAATTTCACGTGTGCTGAATTCCCGACACGCCAGTCGGTGAACGGCGGCCGCCGTCATTGCCGCGCCTCTTGCGTGGGAAAGCAGCATACTGGACTGAGCGTTGGAGTTCAGAAATGTTTTTTCGATCGTGGAAACCATCGGTGAATAAAGCTCAATCAGTTTTCCGAGTTCGCTGAAAATATAACCGAGCCGCTCTGAAAGTTCTCCTTTAGGCGTCACGATGACGCCTGAGGCGACGTGTCTGAGCACGCCCGGAACATAATCCACAAAACCGTAGCCTGTGAAGTTCAGTCCCGGGTCGATACCCAGAATTCTTACCGCATGTACCGCCTTATCATCCACGTTTTAGAAGCCTCCCATACCGGGGAAGCGGCCTCCCAAGTTTCTGAAAGCGCGCATCATCTTGCCCATGCCGCCTTTTTTCATCATTTTCATCATTTCGCGGCTCTGTTCGAACTGTTTGAGCAGTTTATTGACTTCCTGCACGCTAGTGCCGGCGCCGGCCGCGATTCTGCGCTTGCGGCTTGCCTTGATGATTCCCGGCTTGCGTCTTTCATGCGGCGTCATTGAGTTGATGATGCCTTCGGTTCTGGCGATCTGTTTTTTAGCGGCTTCGTCATCGACCTGGCCTGCGGCCTGAGCGAACTGAGCCGGCAGTTTTTCGATCAGCGAGGAGAAGCTGCCCATGTTTTTAACCTGAGCGAGCTGATCCTTGAAGTCTTCCAGTGTGAAGGTGTCGCCCTTGCGCATTTTTTCAGCAAACTTCTGGGCTTTTTCCACGTCCACGTTCTTACGAACTTCGTCGACCAAGGAGACGATGTCGCCCATGCCGAGAATGCGTCCGGCCATGGCCTGCGGATCAAAGCGCTGGAAGCCGGTGAGTTTTTCGCCGACACCGATGAATTTGATAGGTTTTCCGGTGACCATGCGCACGGAGAGCGCGGCGCCGCCTCTGGAGTCGCCGTCAACCTTGGTGAGGATGACACCCGTGAGCGGAAGTTTCTCGCCAAACGCCTTAGCGGTGTTCACCGCATCCTGACCGACCATCGCGTCAACGACGAAGAATGTTTCAATCGGATGCAGGAAGTTTTCGAGTTCGGCCACTTCGTTCATCATCTGTTCATCGATGGCAAGGCGGCCGGCCGTATCGACAATCAGCACATCGTAAAAGTGCAGTTTGGCGTAATCGAGCGCTTTCTTTGCGATGTCGAGCGGTTTTTCGTCAGTCGAGCTTGGGAAGAAAGAGATACCGGCCTGTTCGGATACGGTTTTTAACTGTTCGATAGCGGCGGGACGGTATACGTCAGCGGAAACGGTCAGGACTTTTTTCTTCTTTTCTTCGGAGAGCCACTTGCCAAGTTTGCCTGCGGTGGTTGTCTTACCTGCGCCCTGCAGACCGGCTAAAAGAATCACGGCGGGCGGCTGAACGGATAAGTTGATCTCGCGGGCGGATTCCGGGTCTGAACCGCCGATGACCTGCGTCAGTTCGTCGTGAACGATTCCGACCAGAGCCTGTCCCGGAGTAAGGCTGGTTTGAACTTCCGTACCGAGGGCCTTTTCCTTGATTCGGGCAATCAAATCGCGTACGACAGGAATAGCGACGTCGGCCTCAAGCAGGGCGATTCGGATTTCCCGAAGCATTTCCTGCATATTGGATTCAGTCAGGCGAGCCTGTCCGCGGATGGTTTTTACAACTTTACTGAGACGCTGAGTAAGAGAATCTAGCATTACATTAAGTCTTGTTAAAGAGTTAAGTCATACAATACTGAAAACAGATAATGAGTCGTACCTATGACACTAAATGCCATATTTTACGTTTTTGCGGCCTGCTTGTATTTAGCGGCTGCATTCGGAATTTACAAAACGTTGCAAGAGCCGTCGCCCGAGACAAAGATCTGGGTAAAACCGCTGATTACAGGCGGTCTGATGATCCAGACTTATCTCATCTACGAAGCGCTTTTCCTTCACGGAACCCCGCACTTCGGTTTAGCGCTGGCGCTGTCCGTCACACTGGGCACCTGTACGCTTCTGCTGCTTTTGGAAAGTTTCTTTTCTAAGATCGGTTCGATGCTGGTTTTTGTGCTTCCGCTCTCTGCGGTGAGCATGCTGCTTCCCCTGATTATGCCGGGGTCACCCTTGGGGCCGGAAACCTCCACGTTCGCTTTTCGCATGCATCTGCTGCTTGCGATTCTGGCCTATAGCGTCATGACCATGGCGGTTTTAGAGGCTTTGCTTTTAATGGCCGCGCACAAGCGCGTCCGCTCCAAGGCTTTTACGGAGCCGACTGAAGACGGCAAAGTCAGTATTCTGGACAACATGCCGAGCGTGATGAGTATGGAAAGTACGCTCTTTCGTTTGATCTGGGTCGGTTTTATTGTTCTGACGGCGGCGATTCTTTTCGGCGCGATTTTCTCCAATGAGCTCAGCGGTGAAGCTTTCCGTTTTGACCATAAGACTGTGACCACCTGCATGGCGTGGCTGATATTCGGGATTCTTTTGCTCGGTCATCATGTGTTCGGCTGGAGAGGTCGTTTTGCGGCCCGCTGGACGGTTATAGGATTTGTGGTGCTGATGATTTCCTATATTGGCGTCCGTCTTGTGCTTGAGATCGCACAGTAGGAGAAGTTCATGTTCAAGATTCTGTTTTTTGCTGCGATTGCGGCCGTTATTTATTTCGGCTGGCGTTCTGTTCGTATGAAGCAGATGGAGCTGGAGAAACGTCTGGATCAGCAGGAAAAGTCGGTTCAGAAAACCCAGCAGAGCGGAGAGCGCATGGTGCAGTGCGCCAATTGCGGAGTTTATGTTCCTGAATCGGAAGCGATCAGAATCGGCAGAGACTACTATTGTTGCCGCGAGCACGCTGAAGCCGGCAGGAGGCGTTAAGCATTATGAAAATTGACTCGGACGGCTGGTGTGATGAGGCCTGTATTCGTGTTTCACCGCACTTTAACGAGCGCCCTCAGAATGAAAAAATCTCTCTAATTGTGATTCACAACATCAGCTTGCCGTGCGGTAAGTTTGGTACGGGCTATGTGGACGCTTTATTTCAGAACACTCTGGACTGTGAGGCGGATCCATCCTTTTCGGACTTGGAAGGGCTGCACGTTTCCTCGCATTTTTTTATTGACCGCAAGGGACAGCTCTTTCAGTATGTCTCCTGCTTGGATCGGGCGTGGCACGCCGGAGTTTCGAGATTTGCCGGGCGGGAAGGGTGCAATGATTTTTCGATCGGCATTGAGCTTGAAGGAACCGACGATATTGCGTACACGGACGAACAGTATCAGATGCTTGCGCTTCTGACGGATACGCTTGCGGACACTTATCCGATTACCGATATTACCGGTCACGCCAACATCGCACCGCAGCGCAAGACGGATCCGGGCGCTTCGTTTGATTGGATAAAATTTGAACGTCTTTGTAAAACGGGAAAACTGATTAGTTATCCGTTCGTTTAGACTAATAAGTTAAATACTGAAACACGACTACTAGGGAAAGGTCTATTAACTGTGGCTGGCACATTTCTTTTTACATTAAAACTTCTGTGCTCTGTTTTCGGCAGCCTGCTTCTGCTGAGAGCGTATCTGCGCTATCTCGGAATTCCCGGGAACGATCCGCTCGTGTCGTTTGCTCATTCTCTGACGCAATGGGCGGTTGAGCCGGCATCCAAGTTCATTAAGCGCACCCGCAATATTGAATGGCCGTCAATTTTTGTCTGCTATTTGGTCGCGGTGATTTATCAGTTTTTCCACTGGCTGATGGGTTCCGGCCACGGCGGTGTTTGGCCGTTTGTATTTGGTTCTGCGGTTTTAGTCGTTTATTGGGCGATTGAGCTGGCGATGTGGGCGACGGTGCTCTTTTGTATTTTTTCTTGGGTTAATCAGGCTTCGGCCAACTATCGTACGCTGAGTTATCTCTGTTATCCGATTCTTGCGCCGTTTAAGAAAGTGATTCCGGTTTGGCGCAACATTGATTTTTCCGGGGTCGCATTTATTATTCTCGCCAACATTGTTTTAGCGCTGATTACGCCGCTGACCTAATTTTTAGCATCACACAATATGGAGCTGTCAGAGCTTGGGAAGATTCCGGGCTCATGACAGCTTTCTTTTTGTCTGATAGTGAGTACGTACTGACTCACGACGGCGACGTGAAATCAGGCGCATCTCAAATGGTGAGCGTTCGAACACTTGAAAACACGTGCAGGATGTCGCAAAAAATTGGCAAAAAATTTGTGCATCTGAACAATTCGCTTGATTGGATTCTCAATGGTTCGAACGATGAAAATACGGAGTTTGACGATCTGCTGTCTTTATAAAAAGTCTTGTGTCGCAAGGATTGTGCTGCATCCGAGGCTCAACTTCCAAATCCAGATGCGCCTCAAACGGTGAGCGTTCGAATGCTTGAGAACACGTACCGAGATGCCGCATAAGGCGGCAAATACACAGAACAAATAAAAACCGCCGAGGCCGATAAGCCGCGGCGGTGAACCGCTCAATTATGAGTTACTGCTGATTCTGCGCTTGTGCAGAGGCATTTATTCTGTTTTCTTCTCCGAAAACGCGGAAAGCTTCGACGGCAAGCGCTGCGGAAAGAACGGCCAGAACAGTGGAAACTCCGACGATCAACCAGTTTTTACCAAGGTTGGCGTAAATGAGTTGGCCGAGCGAGCAGAAAGTGACCGCAAACATGAAATACATCGGAATTGTGATCATGAGGTGGTTGCGCTTGGATTTCTTTAACCAAGCGGCAATTGCGAGCAGCGCAAGAGCGGCAAGCATTTGGTTTGCGGTACCAAAGATCGGCCAAATGGTCAGGTAAGAACCGGTCGACATGATCCAGGCAAGCGCGATGGTGATGCCGGTCGCGACATAACGGTTGGAAACAGCTTTACCAAGCGGAGAGTTCGCTCCGGCTTTGGTTGTGACCATTTCCTGGAAAATGAAGCGGCCAAGTCGTGTCGCAGTATCCAGAGTGGTCAGCGCAAAGGCGGAAATGGTCAGAGCGACAAACTCCTTGGAGAGATTGAAGTCCAGACCAATCGCAGTCATGAAGGTGGCAGTACCCTGAGAGAAGGCGTTGACAGGGCCGCCGTTTTTAAGCAGTTCGGGCAGCTTGTCAGCCGAAACATAAGCGACGGAAATAATCGCGCAGATGGCGAGCAGACCTTCAATTAGCATCGAACCGTAGCCGATGAGCTTGGCGTTGCGTTCATTGTCGAGCTGCTTGGAGCTGGTTCCGGAACTGACCAGAGAGTGGAAGCCGGAAATAGCGCCGCATGCGACAGTGACAAAAAGAACCGGGAAGAGCCACTGTCCGCCGCCTAAATCAAATCCGACAAAAGGAGAAATTTCCATTTCAGGCTGATACAGACAGATACCGATAAACGCGGCGGCAATCATGATGTAAAGCAGGAAGGAATTCAGATAGTCGCGCGGCTGCAGAAGAATCCAAACCGGAGCGATGGACGCAACAAAAATATAGCCCATCATCAGAAGCAGCCACACGTCCTTTGAAAGCGTGATCGGGAAAATGTGACCCAGCCAAAAAGCGGCGGCCATACCGATGAGACCAATGACAGTGCCGACGGCAAGAGACATGCCGGAGCGATAAACGAGCAGGCCGAATGCAACGGCTAAGACAATAAAGAGCAGAGATGATGATCCGGCGCCGGGGTTGGCGACAAAAGTCGCAGCAACAATGTTGGCAAAAGCCGCAATAATGACCAGAAGCGTCACCCATGCAAAAATTGCGAACAGAAGTTTTGCGCGTTCACCGATGTTCGAGTCAATAATCTGACCGATACTCTGTCCTTTATGACGCAAAGAGGCAACGAGAGAGCCGTAATCGTGGACGCCGCCGAAGAAAATGCTTCCGACAATAATCCAGAGTGTGACTGGGACCCAGCCGAAAACCGCTGCGGTAATGGGGCCGACAATTGGGCCCGCGCCGGCGATTGAGGAGAAGTGGTGGCCGAGCAGTACCGCAGGCCGTGTAGGAAGATAGTCAATCCCGTCCTTTTCTGTTTCGGCAGGAGTTTTCCTGCTGGGGTCTACGCCCCACTGTTTGGCCAGCCATGAGCCGTAAGTGAGATAAGCGATTAAAAAGATAACCGCTGACCCCAATAAAATGGTAACGCCATTCATTTATGCACCTTAGAATTGTTCGTCAGTTGAATTAGAGAAGTCATGAAAGAACGAAATTTTTCTTGATCTTCTTTCCAAAGGGATTTGAGTAAATATCTCCTTTGGAGAGATCGATCAAAATAATCGCAAGATCGGCCCATCCGCGAAGCGTGAACCAAAAGTCCTTGTGATATTTCGTTTTTTCAAGCTTACGGATTACTTCGGTCGGAATCTCTTTTTCAGAGATAAGAGCCGCCGTAAAAATAGAGGACATGTGTGATTCGTCCGCCGGAAGTCTGTCAATCAGTCTTTTGAACCGATTGAAACAGGTTTGAATGTCTTCTTCACGGATTCCGTCTGGGAAGACTTCAAGCCCGACATATTCATCATTGTTGATCGTATACAGCGAAACGCTTTTGGCTAGAAAATATTTCTGCGAGGTTCGATTGTGTTCAGCCCATACCGCCAACGATGAGAGCTCATCCGATGGCGGCTGCTTAAAATCAAACGACGCGGTCAGTCTCTGTTCCATAAGGCTGACGTATTCTGAAGCGTTCATTGCATCTCGCGGTATTACAGATGAATTTATTTTATCTTCAGGAAAAATTCATAAAGCGGTTTCTCTCTAGATATTTCCCTGATAAAAAGTGAGTCGGCTGCTCGTATGGATACCCTTGAGCGGGCGGCGGTTCGTAGATTGGAGACACTGGAAGACAAAGCTTGCGCAGAGTGGCAGAAGATCCGTCGGCAGAGCGCTGCAGAATATTTTCGATTCAGTCACAAGCTCAAAACGGGCTTCGCAATTGAAAGGAAAGAGCAAAAAGGCTTCGTGCGCAAAAACGCCGCGGAAAAAGAAAAACGCCGTCAAAAAACGGCGTTTCGAGAATTCTGGCTCCCCGAGTTGGACTTGAACCAACGACCTGCGGATTAACAGTCCGTCGCTCTACCGACTGAGCTATCGGGGAATCGCACGGAGCCTTGCGGCACCGGAAATAAAACCGCTTTCGCGGCCTGAGTATGGCTCCCCGAGTTGGACTTGAACCAACGACCTGCGGATTAACAGTCCGTCGCTCTACCGACTGAGCTATCGGGGAATCACGCGGAGCCTTGCGGCACCGAAAATAAAACCGCTCGCGCGGCTTGAGTATTGGCTCCCCGAGTTGGACTTGAACCAACGACCTGCGGATTAACAGTCCGTCGCTCTACCGACTGAGCTATCGGGGAATCAATAGACCGTAACTATACACAAACAAAGTCACTCGTGCAAATGAAAAGAGAAATTTTTTTCAATTTTTCGCTTGGATCGTACTCATCGACAGAACGCAAACAAAGAGACAAAAAAGACGCCGCGGTGCGCGACGTCTGAAACTTTGCTTTGGCCTAAGTTTTAGAGGACTTCTTTAATGGCCTCAGCTGTGTATTTGACGTTTCCTTTATTGAGAGAGGCGACGCAGATACGTCCGCTCTTGACCGCGTAAACGCCGAATTCGTCCTTCAGGCGCTGAACCTGTTCGGGAGTCAGACCGGAGAAGGAGAACATGCCTTTCTGACGTGTCACAAATTCGAAGTCTTTCTTGGCGCCTAACGCTTTGAGTTCATCAGCGAGATCACGGCGCATCTCTTTGATGCGTTCGCGCATTTCTTTCAGGTCTGCGTGCCACTGAGCAAGAAGCTCCGGATCGTTAAGAACCTGACCGACAATCTTGGCGCCATGGGCGGGCGGGTTGGAGTAGTTGGCGCGGATGACCGCTTTAAGCGCACTCATAACTCTGGAGGCTTCTTCCGAGTTGTGGCAGACAACAGTCAGAGCACCGATACGTTCGCCATACAGGGAGAAGGACTTCGAGAAGGAATTCGCAACAAGGAATGTGATGCCCGAAGCGGCAAACTGACGGATGGCGCCTGCGTCTTCTTCAAGACCGTCGCCAAAGCCCTGATAGGCGATATCAAGGAAAGGAATCAGTTTGTGTGCGGCGCATACGTCAACAACCTGTGCCCACTGTTCCTGCGTCAGATCAAGACCTGTCGGGTTGTGGCAGCAGGCGTGAAGAATCACAACAGTGTTTTCTTTGAGGCCTTTCAGCGATTCAAGCATCGCGGGGAAGTTAATCTCGCCGCTTGCCTTGTCATAGTAAGGGTAGGAGCCGACTTCGAAACCGGCCTGTTCAAAAATAGCAACGTGATTCTGCCAGGTCGGAGCGCTCACAATCGCTTCCGGATTCGGAAGTACCTGAGCGAGGAAGTCTGCGCCGACTTTCAGTGCGCCGGTGCCCCCAAGCGACTGGACTGTCACGGCTTTCTTGTCTTTGATCAGAGCGGAGTCCTCTCCGAAGAGGAGCTTCTGAACGCCGCTCGTGAATGAAGGCAGACCGGAAATGGGAAGGTAAGTATGGGGAGCACCCTCTTCAAGAATCTTCTGCTCGGCCTTTTCAACAACATTCAGCAGAGGAACCTTTCCTTCTTCTGTGCAGTACACGCCAATACTTAAATTGACTTTCTTTTCGCGCGGGTCAGTCTTGAAGGCTTCATTCAGACCGAGAATGGGGTCTTCGGGGGCTTGCGCAACAACATCAAAAATAGATTCAGACATCATTTCCTCTTGAGAGTTTGGATAAAAGGTATGACTCAAGATTAATCCAAAAGGTGACAGAATTTATTGTTTTTTTCTATCAATTGCGAAATTCGTACCAAACCCTCATACAGAACTTGTGCCTGACGGGTTTTCTCGTATTCCCAAATCATTGGAGATGTTTATAGTGGAGGGTGAAGGTGAAAATTTTTCAATTGAGCCTTCCGGTTAATGACTTGCCTTGAGTTAACATGAAGCAACAAGGAGAAAGAAATGAAAGTTGGAATTTGTGTACTCGCCGCGTGTCTTCTCGCCGCCTCCGCTGCGGCTAATGCGAAGATTGTGCATCGCTGGAGTCCCGAGGCCCTTGCTCAGGGAAAGTTTGTGGCTGAGAAAACTGCTTTTGTCCGTAAGGAAGTGAAGCAGGGGGGAATTCGGGTCGAGAATAAACATATTCTCGTCAAAGTTGACTACACAGGCAAACTCTTCCAAGAGCCCTATATGGTCGCCAAGAAATAAATCGGGAATAAACGGCGGCTTATTCCGGGTAAAAGCTCGGAAGTACCGCTCCCGAAACCAAAGGCCGATGCGAGCCGGTTATGCAAATAACCAATCTCCGTCGGCCTTTCCTATTGGTGAAACGAAAAGGCCCGCTTCCGATAACCGGAAGCGAGCCCTTTAAAAGAGACTTTCAGCTTTATTGATTAGGCTTCATCTTTTGAAAAACGCGGTGCGATGAATCCCCAAAGTGTCCAGCCTAAGAATGTGACCAGAGAGCCGTAGAAGACTTCATTGATGCCTGTGGAGAAGAGAGCGTAGAAGCTGTAGACGGCACCGATAAATCCGATGAACACATAGAACTTCGCTTTTGAAGCTTCAACCTTGGCAGCCTTCATGATGACTGCGACGGCAGCCATGGACAGGATGTACGGCATGATGTTTGTCACAACTGCAAGGTCAACCAGCGTGTTGAACTGTTTGAAGAGTTCGGGGCTGATGGTCATGAAGCAGAAGCAGGTCTGGATCGCAACGATGATCAGCATGCCGGCAACCGGAGCTTCCCACTTGTTCACTTTGGCGAAAACCTTCGGGAAGAAACCGTCAACAGCAGACTGCTGGAAAACTTTGGCGATCGTGAACTGCCAGCCGAGTGTGGAACCGGCGCAGGACAGAACGAGCAGCATCATGACGATCTTGCCGATCGTGGAGTTGAACATCATGGTGAAGGTCAGACCGAAAGGCGCATTGGATTTAACCAGTTCAGCGTTCGGAACAATACCGGCGATGATGTTGGTGGAGACGATGTAGATGATCGCCACGCCGATCGTCGCAGCCATAACCGCAATCGGAACGTTCTTTTCAGGATTATCGACAGCGTCACTGTTGGCACAGGCGCTTTCCAGGCCGAGGAAGGCCCACAGCGTCATGGAGATGGAAGCGCCGACAGCACTGAAGAAGGGTTCATTGTGCGGGTTCCATGCTTCAACGTACATGGTGGGGCTGAACCAGAACCAGCCGATAACGGACAGAGCGAGAACCGGAAGAATGGCACACCAGACAGCGACGGAAGAGAACTTGCCGGTGATGGAGGCGCCCATGAAGTTGGCCGCTGTACAGACCCAGAGAACTGCGATGGTGGAAACGCATACAGCAACCGGAGAAAGCTCGATGCCTAAGAATTCAGAGCCGTAGCCGACACAGGTGATCGCAATCGCGATATTGGCGAAAAGCAGCGAGACGCCGTATGTGTAGTTGGCCATGAAGTTGCCGGCCTTGCCAAAGGCGTATTCGGTATAGCCGCCCATGCCGGGACGCTTACTGAACATACCGCATTTCGCGAAAGCATAGGCTAAGCACAGAGAACCGAGCGCGGTAATCAGCCAGGACAGAATGGAAATGGTTCCGACTTCAGCGAGTTTTGTCGGGAGCATGACAATACCGGAACCCATCATATTGATCGCAGTCAGCAGTGTGAGCTGCGTTACAGACATTTTTGCACGATTTTCAGACATTTTTTTCCTCTCAGGCCTTCGGCGCCGGGGCGCCGAAGGAAGATTGACTTGGGATCTTTTTATTTACTTGGACTGCATCAGTTTGTTGGCAACGTCTTCTTTGAGAACGTAGCAGTAGACGCGCTTCTTACCGTTCTCATCCTTGACGTAAACACCCTGAAGTTCAGGTGCGAAGCCCGGCATGCGGGTCATCGCTTCTTCCCAAGCGAGGAAGTATTCCAGAACCGGACCGCCCCAGACTTCGCCCGGGAAGCAGCAGAGAACTCCCGGAGGATAGGGAAGAGCACCTTCTGCGGCAACACGGCCTTCGGCCTGATCAAGCGGAATCAATTCAGCGTCGCCTCTGATGAAAGCAAAGTGAGCGGCCTGCGGATTGATAACGGATTTCGGGAAATAGTCCTTGCGGAACATTCTCTTTTGCAGCTCTTTAATGTTTCTGTCTTTATAGAAATCGTGCATTTCCTGACAGAGCTGACGAATCGTGTAACCCTTGTAGCGTTCTTCATTGGCTTTATAAATAGCCGGAAGAGCTTCTTCAAGCGGAGCGTCATCGTCAAGCAGACGTTCGAATCTGGCGATCTGCGTTACGAGATGATCCATCTTCTCTTTGTCTTCGGCAGGAGTCATCAGGAAGAGAATGGAGTTAAGGTCATTCTTTTCGGGGATGATGCCGTTTTCGCGGAGATAGTTGGCAAGAATTGTGGCCGGTACGCCAAATTCTTCATACTCACCGGTTTCAGTATTGATGCCCGGTGTGGTAAGCATGAACTTGCACGGATCAACGAAATACTGATTTGTGCCGTAGCCTTCGAAAGCATGCCATTTTTCACCCGGGACAAACTTGAAGAAGTTCAGATCGGTTGCGATCTGAGCGGTCGGATAATCCTGCCACGGTGTACCGTTGACTCTTGTCGGGATGAAGGGCTTAATGTAATGGCAAGTCGCAAGAAGCAGCTTTCTGGCTTCAATCGTTGTGCGTACGCAGTCGGCCCACAGATTTCTTCCGGCTTCGCCTTCCTGCATCTTCGCGTTGACGTCCAAAGCGGCAAAGAGCGGATAGAAGGGGCTGGTGGAAGCATGCATCATAAAGGCGTTGTTCACAACCTTGTGCGGGATGTATCTTGCCTGCCCCTTAATGTGAGAGTCCTTCTTGTGAATCTGAGAAGTCTGAGAGAAACCGGCCTGCTGTTTATGTACAGACTGTGTGACGAAAATGCCGGGGTCTTCAGGTCCGAGGTCCAAGAGCAGCGGAGAGGAGTCGCGCATCATCGGAATGAACTGTTCATATCCGACCCAAGCGGAGTCAAACAGAATGTAGTCGCATAGATGACCGATACGGTCAACAACCTGACGAGCATTGTAAATAGTGCCGTCGTATGTGCCGAGCTGAATAACGGCAAGACGGAACGGACGCTTTGCGTCAGCTTTTTCAGGAGCGACTTCACGAACTAAGTCGCGCAGATATTTTTCGTCAAAGCAGTGTTCGTCAATACCGCCGATGAAGCCGTAAGGATTGCGGCTTGTTTCAAGGTAGACCGGAGTAGCGCCGGCCTGTAAAAGAGCACCGTGGTTGACGGACTTGTGATTGTTGCGGTCGTAAAGAACCAGATCGCCCGGGGTCAAGGCGGCGTTCAGAACGACTTTGTTGGAAGCGGATGTGCCGTTTAAGACGAAGTAAGTTTTGTCCGCGTTGTAAATCTTGGCTGCGGCTTTCTGTGCTGCGAGCGGAGCGCCTTCGTGAATCAGAAGGTCACCCATGGAAACGTCGGCGTTGCACAGGTCGGAGCGGAAGATTTCTTCACCGAAGAAATCATAGAACGCGCGGCCAGCCGGGTGTCTGCGGTAATAAGCACCGCCCTGATGTCCCGGGCAGTCGAACTGGGCCTTGCCCTGACGAACATATTTGTTCAAGGAGTCAAAGAACGGGGGAAGAACTTTGCTTTCATAACGGAGCGCGGCTTCGTCAATCTGGCGGGCGTACAGACGGCGGTTGGTGGGTTCGTCATTAATGACGCCGACGATACGGCCGATCAGCTCTTTCGGGGTTTCCTCATTTGCGTTTAGCATAAGGAAAATGGGAAGGCCGAAAGCAGAAGCGTCTACTCGTTTAAGACGACCGTTGCGGTAGTCTTCCAAATCAATGACGACAGCGGAAATCTCAGTTAAGTCTGCAGAGTTTAAATCCAGAACTTCGCGTTCAACGTCAAGGATGTTTCTGATCTTCGGGGATGCTGCTACTTTAAGTTTTTGCATAATAAAAGTCCTCGCCGCTTATTTATAAATAATGAGCGGTTATTAAATTTAGGAATCGATCTCTGTGTTTTGGCGATAAAAATCCTGTCCTGTATTCGTTAAGGACATAGAACCCCATGCTCGAAATTAACGAGCAGCCAAATTTAGAGATGTGATAGGAAAAAATAAGCGCGTTTCTTTTTCAAACAAAAAAGAAACGGAAGGACTAGCAGCCGGAAGAGGAAAACTTGTCAAACGAGAAGCATTCACGCATTAAAAACTGCGTGAGATGACGCGTGCGTCTCATGCCTATGTTAAATAGGCACTTGCCGATATTAAATACACACATGGCAGTATTCCTAATGGATAAAGATGATCGTGCTTGATCTTCTCAAGCACGGGTTTATTCTAGGCTTTGTCTTACAAAATGGCAACATTTCGTAAACCTATTTCGGAGAAGCGAATAGTTGCAAAAAATATTTTTTAAGTAGCAAACTGCATAGTATTTTTAATAAAACTATTCATTCGGAGCGCTCCACTTGAAAATTATTAAATATCCAAATTCACCCTTTGAACTTCATCAGCCTTTCGATGCGGCGGGCGATCAGCCCAATGCGATTAAAGAGCTGGTGGAAGGGATTGAGGACGGACTGACTGCTCAGACTTTGCTCGGTGTAACCGGAAGCGGTAAGACCTATACCATGGCAAATGTGATTGCCCAAACTGGGCTGCCCACTTTAATCATGGCTCCGAATAAAACTTTGGCGGCTCAGCTGTACGCCGAAATGCGGGACTTCTTCCCTAAAAATGCAGTTGAATACTTCGTCAGTTACTACGACTACTACCAACCGGAAGCCTATGTGCCGCAGCGCGACCTCTTTATTGAGAAGGATTCTGCCGTCAATGAGCATATCGAACAGATGAGACTTTCGGCTTCAAAGAGTGTGCTCGAGCGAAGAGACGTCATCATTGTGGCAACTGTGTCGGCCATTTACGGCATCGGCAGCCCCGAGTCATATACGGAGATGCGCCTCATCCTCAAAGTCGGAGAACAAATCGAGCAGAGAGACCTGATCTCCCACTTGGTGCGTATTCAGTACGATCGAAATGATATGGAATTCACGCGCGGAACTTTCCGTGTCAGAGGCGATACGATCGACGTTTTCCCGGCTGAGCATTCCGAAATGGCGCTTCGAATCCAGCTTTTTGATGATGAAATCGAAGCGATGTACTTCTTTGACCCGCTGACCGGAAAGGTGCGCCAGAAAGTGGATCGATTCGCGATTTACCCGACATCGAACTACGTCACGCCGAGAGCGGAGATTCTCAGAGCGATTGAAGCGATCAAGCAGGAACTCAAGGAGCAGGAAGCAAAGTTTATTGCCGAGGGCAAGCTGCTTGAGGCCCAGAGAATCCGCGAGCGCACGCACTTTGACTTGGAAATGCTCAATGAGGTCGGTTTCTGCAAAGGTATTGAAAATTACAGCCGCCACCTCGAAGGAACGAAAGAAGGCGAGCCGCCCGCGACGCTCATCGATTATCTGCCGAAAGATTCATTGATGTTTTTTGATGAATCCCACGTGCTTCTCGGGCAGATCGGCGGTATGTACCGCGGAGACAATGTGCGAAAGTCGACTCTGGTGAATTACGGATTCCGTCTGCCGAGCGCTAAAGACAACCGCCCGCTCAGATTTGACGAGTTCGAGCGCAAAATGCGCCGCTCTGTGTTTGTGTCGGCAACGCCCGCCGACTATGAGCTGAATCATTCTTCCCAGATTGTCGAGCAGGTGGTGCGCCCGACCGGGCTGCTCGATCCGGAAGTGGAGGTGCGGCCTGCTGCGACGCAGGTTGACGACGTGCTCGGAGAAATCAAAACCCGAGTGGCTAAAGGACAGCGTGTCCTGATCACCACGCTGACAAAAAGAATGTCGGAAGATTTAACCGAATTCCTGCAGGATAACGATGTGAAGGTTCGCTATCTGCATTCGGACATTGATACGGTCGAGCGTGTTGAGATTATTCGCGATCTGAGAGCGGGTGTTTTTGATGTGCTGGTGGGCATTAACCTGCTGCGTGAAGGCCTGGATATTCCGGAAGTCACGCTGGTGGCCATTCTGGACGCGGATAAAGAGGGGTTCCTGAGAAGCGAACGCTCCCTGATCCAGACGATCGGACGAGCGGCGAGAAACGCGGAAGGCAAGGCGATTCTGTATGCGGATCACATCACGGATTCTATGCGGCGGGCAATCGACGAGACGGCTCGCCGACGCGAAAAACAGCATGCGTACAACGTCGCGCACCACATCACGCCAAAGAGCGTGAAAAAAGAAATCCGAGACATTATTGACGGCGTATATAAAGAAGATATCCTGGAAGACGATTTTTCACGAATCGATGGTGATGATTACCAGGCGATGGATCCGAAGCAGCTCGCAAAAGAACTTAAGCGGCTCGAAAATGAAATGTTTGAATACGCTAAAAACTTAGAGTTCGAAAAGGCATCTCAGGTTCGAGACAAAATCGCCCTCATTAAGAAGCAGGTTTTCGGTGCGAGCGTGGATGGCGAGGAATCCGGAGCAAAGAATTAGGCAGAAACAAAAAAATAGTTTGCGTTATTAAGGATTACCCTTATAATTTTGCAAATGGGCGGTTTGCGCTATATCCTTATTGTATAAGCGCGTATTGCACCTTTGCGGTATGTGTGAAAAAAATTAAGTTCGACAATTAATCAAGAAATAAAAATGGTCAAAGTATTGTTTGTATGTATGGGGAACATTTGTCGTTCTCCTACGGCGGAAGCTGTCTTTAAAAAGATGGTGAAAGAGGCCGGCCTCTCTGACAAAGTATTGGTGGATTCGGCCGGTACGCACGGCTATCATGTGGGCGAAGCGCCTGACGTGCGTGCGCAGATCGCGGGACGCAAGCGCGGATACGACCTCTCTGAGCTGAGAGCCCGCCAGATTACCGCAGATGATTTCAGAGAATGCGATTTTATTCTCGCTATGGATTGGGAAAATCTGACCGCGATGCAGCAGATTTGCCCGCCTATGTATAAACACAAACTCGCGCTGCTGATGAGATACGCGAGTGAATACGATACCGCGGTGGTGCCTGATCCGTACTACGGAGGCAACGAAGGGTTCAACACCGTCCTTGATTACTGCGAGGACGCCTGCGAAGGACTTTTGGAAGTCGTCAAAAAACGCGCTTCAATGTACGTTCCCGGCTCATCCCTTTAAGTCGGAAATGACCGCCGCTTAGTTGTCGATTCGATAATCTGATGACGGAGACCTCATTCTGAGGCCTCCGTTTATTTTTCTCTTATTTCCTACAGTTGCGGTCGGAAATTATTAAGAGTATTATTTCCGACGTATTAGATCGGAAATAGTATGAAGCTTACAACCAAAGGACGTTTTGCCGTAACTGCGATGCTTGATATCGCGCTCCATGACCCGGAGCAGTATGTGACGATCGCGGCGATTGGCGAGCGCCGTCATCTTTCAAGCGCTTATCTCGAGCAGATTTTTGGAAAACTGCGCCGGGCTGGGCTGCTTGAAGGAATCCGCGGACCCACGGGCGGCTACCGCCTGTCCAAGCCTGCGGATCAAATCACGGTGATGCAGATTCTCGACGCGGTGGACGCCTCTCTTGAGAAGTCAGTCTGCGAGAAGGATCGAGACTGCTGCGACGGAGAAGGCGAGTGCATTACTTTTGATCTTTGGGACAGGCTCAACGAGGAAATGAGACGCTTCCTCAGCGGGATTACGCTGAAAGGACTTGCAGAGCAAAAACTTCTGAAAGACCAAGGCATCCAGAAGATTTCGATCGTCAGAAATTTAACCGAAAAATCACAGACAACCCCTCATTAAAGGCTCAGCCTTTTGGAGACACAAATGAAGTTCCCTATTTACCTTGATTATTCTGCGACCACACCGGTTGATCCGAGAGTTGTCGACAAGATGATTCCGTGGCTCTATGAAAACTTCGGCAACGCCGCAAGTACCAGCCATGAGTACGGCTGGAAAGCCAAAGAAGCGGTAGAAAACGCACGCGCCGAAGTGGCTAAGCTCATCAACGCTGATCCGAAGGAAATCGTTTGGACAAGCGGTGCGACAGAAAGCGACAACCTTGCGCTTAAGGGCGCCGCGCGCTTCCACAAAGACAAAGGCAAGCATCTGATCACCGTCAAAACAGAACACAAAGCAGTGCTCGACTCCATGCGCGAACTCGAGAGAGAAGGCTTTGAAGTGACGTATATGGACGTCAAGGAAGACGGTCTTCTCGATCTGGACGAACTGGCCAAAGCAATGCGTCCGGACACGACTCTGGTTTCCGTTATGGCGATCAACAATGAGATTGGCGTCATTCAGGATATCGAGAAGATCGGAGAAATGTGCCGCGAAAGAGGCATCCTTTTCCACGTGGACGCCACTCAGGCTGTCGGCAAGATGCCGCTTGACATGCAGAAGATGAAAATTGACCTGATGAGCCTTTCCGCTCATAAAGTCTACGGTCCGAAAGGCATGGGCGCGCTCTATGTTCGCCGTAAACCGCGTGTTCGTATCGAAGCCATCATTCACGGCGGCGGCCATGAAAGAGGCATGCGCAGCGGCACACTCGCGACTCATCAGATCGTCGGTATGGGCGAGGCTTATCGTCTGGCTCGCCTTGAGATGGATGAAGAATGCGCCCGTATCAAGAAGCTTCGCGACAAACTGCTCAAGGGCCTTTCGGAGATCGAGGCTGTTCATGTCAACGGAAGCATGGAACACAGAGCTTGCTTTAACCTCAATATGAGTTTTGCCTTTGTCGAAGGTGAAGCGCTGATGGCAAGTTGCAAAGATATCGCTGTCTCTTCCGGTTCTGCCTGCACATCCGCAAGCCTTGAACCTTCCTACGTTCTGAGAGCGCTCGGTATTGACGATGAGCTTGCGCACAGCTCGATCCGTTTCAGCCTCGGCCGCTTCACAACGGAAGAAGAGATTGACTACACCGTCAAACTGATCAAGGAAAAAGTCGCCGAACTCAGAGAAATGTCTCCGCTGTGGGAGATGTACAAGGAAGGCGTTGACCTGAAACAGGTTAAATGGACAGATCACTAAAAAGTAAAGGAATTTCAGATGCAATACAGCGATAAAGTCATGGACCATTTCAACCATCCGAGAAATGTCGGCCGGATGGATAAAAACGATCCCAATGTTGGTACCGGAACACGCGGCGCACCTGCCTGCGGCGATGTGCTGAGCCTGCAGATCAAAGTGAATGACAAGGGCGTCATTGAAGACGCAAAGTTCAAAACCTACGGCTGCACAAGCGCGATCGCTTCAAGCTCTTTGGTGACAGAACTGATTAAGGGCAAAACCATTGAAGAGGCTGAACAGCTGAAGAACTCGGCGATCGCTGAAGAGCTTGAGCTGCCTCCCGTGAAGATCCACTGTTCAATTTTGGCTGAAGACGCGATCAAGGCGGCCGTTGAAGACTATCGCAGCAAACAGGCGAAAAAGGAGCAGAAATAATGGCCGTTACGCTGACAGAAAAAGCCGCGCAGCACGTTTCCGAATTTCTGGCTAAGCGCGGTAAGGGGCTCGGTCTCAGAGTCGGAGTGAAAACCAGCGGATGCTCGGGCATGGCCTACGCCCTGGAGTTCGCAGACAAGCTTGAACCGGAAGACAACGTTTACGAAAGCTTCGGTATCAAAGTGATCGTGGATCCGAAGAGCCTTCCCTACATTGACGGAACAGAACTTGACTTCGTTCGTGAGGGCTTGAACACCGGCTTTAAGTTCAAAAATCCTAACGAAAAGGAAAGCTGCGGCTGCGGCAAGTCCTTCCACGTTTAATTCTGATTGGAGGCGGCATGGCGGCTTTGAATCCGTTTGAAATTTTTGGTCTTGCACCGAAATTTGATCTGGACGAGGATCAGCTTCAGAAGAAGTATCTGGAAGTTCAGCGCAAAGTTCATCCCGACCGGTTCGCCTCCGCGTCCGATGCCGAGAAACGTGTCGCTGAGCAATGGGCGGCACTGATCAACGACGCCTACCACAAGCTTAATGACCCGGTTGAGCGCGGCAAACTGCTGTGCTCAATGAAGGGCGTCGTGGTGGACGGAGAAAGAAGCGGAACTCTTGATGAAACTTTCCTCTTTGATCAGCTCGAGCGCCGGGAGGCGATCGCAGATGCGAAAGCGGCCGCTGACAGTGCAGAGCTGGATCGGCTTAAAAAGGAAATTGAGTCCGAGAGGCAGGATCTGATCCGCCGCGTCAAAGAGGCGCTTGATGATAAGTCCGATGCTGCGCTGGCGGCTGAGGAAATTAAAAAAATCATGTTCTTAAATCGCCAGCTTCAGGATTTTTCATAATGTCCCTTTTACAAATTGCTGAACCGGGCATGTCAACCGCTCCTCACGAGGAGCGGTTCGCTGTTGGTATTGACCTCGGAACCACAAATTCTCTTGTCGCGACGGTGCGTAACGGTGCGGCCGAAGTGCTCCTTGATGAGAGTGATCGGAAACTTCTCCCGTCGGTTGTTCATTACGGAGAAGACGGAAGCATTACGGTCGGCGAGGGCGCTAAAGAATTCGCCCGTACCGACCCGGTGAACACGATCGCGAGCGTAAAGCGCTTAATGGGGCGAGGCTCGGAAGAGCTTAAAAATCATCGCTATATGCCGTACGACTTTGTTCACGGTGAAGGGATGGTTCAGCTTAAGACCGCTCAGGGCGTCAAGAGCCCGGTAGAAATTTCCGCAGACATACTGAAGACGCTCAAGGCCCGCGCCGAGCAGACGCTTGGCGGTGAACTGGTAGGCGCGGTCGTCACGGTGCCGGCGTATTTTGATGACGCTCAGCGTCAGGCAACCAAAGACGCGGCCAAACTTGCGGGACTGAACGTTTTACGTCTGCTGAGCGAGCCGACCGCCGCAGCGCTGGCGTACGGATTGGACAACAGCGCCGAAGGTCTCTACGTCGTGTACGATCTCGGCGGCGGTACCTTTGATGTGTCCGTGCTTCGACTGACGAAGGGCGTTTTTGAGGTGCTTGCCACCGGCGGCAACAGTCAGCTCGGCGGCGACGATTTTGACCAGCGCCTGTACTGCTGGGTGCTTGATCAGCTGGGTAATCCGCTTCTGACAAGAGCTGACAGCCGCATGCTGATGGCAAAGTCCAAGGCCGCTAAAGAAAATCTGACCGGTGAAACGAAAACGACAATTCACGCCAAACTGTCCGGCGACCGAATTGTTAACTTGACGATTTCGCGCGAAGTCTTCAATTCGATTACGCATCATCTGGTTGAGCGCACCATTGAAGCGACACGCCGGACACTGAAGGACGCGAAGTTAAAGCGCGATGAAGTCAAGGGTGTGGTGCTTGTCGGCGGATCTACTCGTATGCCTTGTATTCGCAAGGCTGTGGCCGATTACTTTGAGCGCGAACCGCTGACCAATATCGACCCGGATGAGGTCGTAGCGATCGGCGCGGCGCTTCAGGCGAATCTTCTGGCGGGCAACCGCTCCGGCGACGATTGGCTTCTTCTTGATGTGACGCCGCTTTCGCTCGGCCTGGAAACGATGGGCGGTTTGGTCGAGAAGATTATTCCGCGCAATACGCCGATTCCGGTCGCGATGGCTCAGGACTTTACGACCTTTAAGGACGGACAGACTGCGATGTCTTTCCATGTCCTGCAGGGCGAGCGTGACCTTGCCGAAGACTGCCGCTCGCTCGCTAAATTCGCACTGCACGGAATTCCTCCGAATGTCGCCGGCGCAGCGCGTATTCGCGTCACATTCCAGGTTGACGCTGACGGTCTGCTTTCCGTCACCGCTCGTGAACAGAAAACCGGAGTGGAAGCCGCGGTATCCGTTAAACCGTCCTATGGACTCTCTGAGGACGAGATTACACGCATGCTGAAAGACTCCTACGGTCATGCGCAGGAAGATATGAAGACACGCGAACTTCGCGAGCAGAAGGTCGAGGCGGCGCGTCTGTTGGAAAGTGTATATTCCGCGCTCAGCCAGGACGGCGATCTTCTGAACGGGGAGGAACGTGCTCGAATCGACGCGATGATCGCTAGGCTTGAGTCCGATAGAGCGCAAGATGATGTACAGGCCCTGAAGCTGTCGATTAAGCTTCTTTCTGACGGAACCCAGGATTTCGCGGCAAGAAGAATGAATCGAACTATTCTTGCAGCGCTTCAGGGAAAAACAGTTGACGAGGTTTAAATAATGCCGAAAATTACAGTTCTGCCCCATCCGACAATCTGCCCGAACGGCGCAGAGTTTGAATCGCCTGAAGGAGCCAATCTCGCCCGCAGTCTGATTGCCAACGGTGTCAATATCGATCACGCATGCGAGTTCTCCTGCGCCTGCACGACCTGCCACTGCTATATCACGAAGGGCTTTGACAGCCTACCGCCGGCGGAAGACGCAGAGGAAGATCTGCTGGACGAAGCATGGGCGCTTCAGAACAATTCCCGTCTGACCTGCCAAACCAAGGTCGGCAGTGAAGATATTGCTGTTGAAATTCCCAAATACTCGCGTAACCATGCAAGAGAGAACGGCTGATGACGCTGACTTGGAAAGACACTCAGGACATCGCGATTGAGCTTGCGGATACGTACCCCGATACAGATCCGCTCACGCTCGGTTTCGAAAAGATGCACGCGATGATCTGCTCTCTGCCGGTTTTTAAGGATGATCCTCAGGCGAGCAATGAAAAGATTCTTGAAGCGATTTTGATGGCTTGGCTTGAAGAACGCGAATAGCTCAGGCGCTTTACAGAAAAAACGGCCGAAAATTTCGGCCGTTTTTTTGTCTGCTTCGGATTTAGTAGAGATCCAGCTCTGTAGGCATGCCTTCCTTGGCGGCTAAACCGACCAGAATTGAGAGCGAAGACTCAAAGGTGAAGAGTCCCGCTTCCATCCGATCAAGAATATCGTCCGGTGTCATGAGTTCAAATTTTTCCACTTCACCGTCAACGTTGTGCGGACGGAATGAATCCGAAACATCAGCGTTGAAAAGGATTGTATTCTCCCGCATCCAGCCTTCGTGTACCGGGCGCGAAATCAGATGGCGGGAACAGAAATAAAACGCGATAGTACCCGGCTCAATGCCGGCTTCTTCATAAGCTTCGCGAGCCATCGCCGAAGGGAAACTCTCGTTCAGAGGCACCATGCCCGCCGCACAGTTATCCCAGTAGCCCGGCCCGATCGCTTTCTTAAAGGAGCGCTGGGCGACCCACAGTCTGCCGTCCTCTGTGAACGGATTCAGGTGTACGGCAAACGTGGAAAAAGCGAACGGACGGCACATTGCCCGTTCAATCGCGGCCAATGTGCAGGCTCTGCCGAGATCGTGCATCGGAACGACGGGCAGCAGCTCATCGCGCCAAGCGAACACCTTGCGTTCAGCTTTAAAAATCTGAGAAACCGCGGCAAGCCTGCGTGAGGCCTGTGCGGAATCCTGAGCACTAAAAAGCAGAGCGTCTTCGCGAATCTCAAAAAAACGGAACCGCCGAACCAGAAACAGAGCGTCCTGACGCAGAAGATGACCGACCTGAACCCCGTTAAAGATAAAGGGGATTCGCTCGTCCGGGATCGGTACCGCGGCTTCTGCGCGCTTTTGCGCGATTAATTCGGCAATTCTCGTTTTTCTATCCATGGCAGCTCCGATTAGGCTTCAGGACGCATGTGCGGGAACAGCAGTACGTCACGAATGCTCGCGGAGTCTGTCAGAAGCATGACAAAGCGGTCAAGACCGACGCCGCAGCCGCCTGTCGGAGGCAGGCCGTATTCGAGCGCGCGGACATAGTCGGCGTCGTAATACATGGCTTCATCATCGCCTTTGGCTTTCAGATCGGCCTGAGCTTTGAATCGAGCCGCCTGATCCTGCGGATCATTCAGTTCGGAGAATCCGTTGGCAGTTTCGCGTCCGGCCATGAAGAGCTCAAATCTTTCTGTAATACCTTTGCGAGTATCGGAGGCGCGGGCAAGCGGAGAGATTTCAACCGGATAGTCGATGATGTATGTCGGCTGAATCAGCTTGGCTTCAGTCGTGGCTTCGAACATCGCCATCTGAAGCGCGCCGATGCCGGCGTCTTCTTTGGCGGGTTCGCCCAAACGGACCAGTTCCTTGCGCATAAAGTCCGCGTCTTCAAGCTGCTCGGATGTGTATTGAGGCGCATATTTGAGAACCGCGTCTTTGGCGGTCAGACGATCAAACGGTTTGGTCAGATCGATCTCGTGGCCCTGATAGGAAATCTTCGCGGTGCCGATCGTGTTGACGGCGACGGTTCTCAGAAGCTCTTCCGTGTAGTCCATCAGCCAGTGGTATTCCTTGTAGGCGGCGTAGAACTCCATCATAGTGAATTCAGGATTGTGACGGACGTCAACACCTTCATTTCGGAAGGAGCGGTTCAGCTCGAACACGCGCTCAAAACCGCCGACCACGAGTCTCTTCAGATAAAGCTCCGGAGCGATTCTGAGGTACATGTCCATGTCGAGCGCGTTGTGGTGCGTGATGAACGGTTTGGCGTTTGCGCCGCCCGGGATCGGATGCAGCATCGGAGTTTCCACTTCCATGAAGAAGTGCTCCATCATGAATTTGCGGGTTTCTGCGATGGCCTTGGAACGAATGATGAATGTTCTGCGGGTGTCCTCATTCATGATGAGATCCACATAACGCTGTCTGTAGCGCATTTCCGGATCAGACAGACCGTGGAACTTGTCGGGCAGGGGACGAATGTTCTTGGTCAGAAGACGAAGTGTCTTGACGCGAACGGTCAGTTCTCCTGTCTTTGTAAGGAAGAGATCGCCGCTGACACCGATGATGTCGCCGATATCAATCATCTTTTTGAAGAAATCGTAGACTTCTTCGCCAACTTCCGTTTTAGTCAGGAAAAGCTGAATGTGACCGGTGCCGTCTTTGAGCGTCATGAAGCTTGCTTTGCCCATGACACGCTTCAGCATCACACGGCCTGAGAGAGTAACGTCAACCGGAGAAGCTTCGAGCTCTTCAGCAGATTTTTCTCCGTGAAGACGACGGACGTCACCTGTGCGGTCCTTCTGCACGAAGTCGTTCGGATAAGCGACGCCGGCGGCTCTGAGCTTATCGAGTTTTGCCAGACGTTCGGCAATCAGATGGTTTTCCTGAACGGCAGACTCTTCTGTCTGCTGTTCGGCTTTTTCGTTTTCGTTAGACACTTTTTCCTCCATTAATAATTCGGATATCTGTAATAGGCTCTTTCCCAAAGTCACTGCTGTTCAGGTATTCAAGCAGTTTGCGCGCGGTCTCTTCCGCGCTGACCAAGCCGCCCTCCGATTTGAGCTTTTTAAAGCGATCGACGCCGGGGAAGGCGTCCGGAGAGCTTTCGCGGATGCGCGCCTGCATATCGGTATCGACAACACCGGGAGCGGTCGAGGTAAGTTTTGCGCCGTTCACGAGACGCGCCTGATCTTCCGCGGTGACAGCGGTAAATCGGTCAAGCGCCGCTTTGGTTGAGCAGTACATGGCCCAGCCGGGGACGGATTTGCGTGCGGCGCCCGAAGAAATGTTCAGAATGCGCCGATCGGCTTTCCAGTCCTTTGTGTCGGCCAGAAACGCTTGGGTAAGAAGCACCGGAATTTCAAAATTAATGCGAATGCAGTCTACCGCGGCCTGCGGTGTTTGGTATTCAATCGGACCGACAGGGCCGAGAACTCCAGCGTTGTTGATGAGGTTAACGCGCTCGAAATCCTTGTATTCCTCACCCGAAAGCCACCAGCTCAAAAGTTCTACCGCGCCTTTTCTGTCAAGCAGGTCGGCGGAGAACTGCACAAATTCGCAGTCAATTTCTTTGGCCTGATTGACGAGTTCGGGGTTCGGCTTGCGCTCCATCGTGACGACACAGTCGCCTTTTTTCAGAGACTGACGAGCGAGCTCAAAGCCCAAACCTCGTGAGGCTCCGGTAATAATCGTTAAAGTACGCACGCTTTAGACTCCCTGTTTAAGGCTTGCTTCGATAAAGTTTTCAAGCGCGCCGTCCAGAACCGCAGAGGTATTGCCAGTTTCAACATTGGTTCTCAGATCTTTGACGCGGGACTGATCCAGTACATAAGAGCGTATCTGATGTCCCCACGAAATGTCGCTCTTATTGTCTTCCAATTCCTTCTGAGAGGCCTGACGCTTGCGAAGCTCTGCTTCATACAGACGGCTTTTCAGCACGTTCATCGCTTCTTCACGGTTCTGATGCTGACTTCTGCTTGTCTGGCAGGTCGCGACAATGCCGGTAGGAATATGCGTGATTCGAATCGCGGAATCCGTTTTCTGAATGTGCTGACCGCCCGCGCCCGAGGCTCGGAAAGTGTCAACACGCAGATCCGCAGGGTTGATTTCGATTTCAAAGGAATCGTCGATTTCGGGGACCACAAACACGGATGCGAATGATGTGTGGCGGCGGGCGTTGGAGTCAAACGGACTCTTGCGGACTAAGCGATGAATGCCGGTCTCGGTGCGAAGCCATCCGTAAGCGTAGTCTCCGCTGATTTTGATAGTGCACCCTTTGATGCCTGCGACGTCGCCTTCCGTCTCTTCAATGATTTCAGCATCAAAGCCCTGACGTTCCGCAAATTTCAGATACATGCGCTCAAGCATGCTCGCCCAGTCCTGGGCTTCGGTACCGCCAGCACCGGCCTGAATTTCAAGGAAGCAGTTCGCGGAGTCGTGTTCCTGATTGAACATCCTCTGAAATTCGAGGTGTTCGACCTTCTTTCTGAATTCGGCGACGTCCGATTCAACGGATTCAAGCGTACCGTCGTCGTTTTCTTCTTTAGCCATCTCGAAGAGTTCAAGCGCGTCCTGAAGGCCGCCTGTCAGCTCTTTGAGCGTGAGAACAATGTTTTCGAGATGCTTCTTTTCTTTACTGAGCTTTTGTGCTCTTTCCTGATCCTGCCAAACGTCAGGATCCTCTAGTGCCTGAGTGACTTCCTCAAGCTGGCGTTCTTTTTGATCGTAGTCAAAGATACCTCCGAAGCTCGCCCGTGCGGGCAAGGAGGTCTTCGGCAGTCGTGCCGATTAGATTTAGTCGTTCAACTTCCATTTGCTGCAGTTTAGTTTTTGATGGTAAAAAATGAAATTATAGAAGAGGTTAGGCCCCCCAATCGTCGACCTCGTCTTCCATGCTTTCTACAATGAGCTGTACGGAGGTTCGCCCGGCCCATTCATTCAAATCCAGCTTATAGGCCAAGTGCACGTTTTCGGGAATCTCGCGTCTTCTGCGGAACCAGATCGCGTTCAGCGTGCGGCCGTCTGTTTCCAACACAAGCTTTAGGTGCTGATCTTTGAGAATCTTTTGAGAGAGCACGCGGAAGTGGTTGGCAAAAAGCGGTTCGGTAAAGCCCTGTCCCCATACGTTGGAACGGATTTCCCGAACTAATTCCGCATTAAAGTCTCCCGCGCTGAGCTCGCCATCGGTCAGGACATTCTTTTCAAAGGCGCCGGGCTGCGCGGTGTCGGTGATCGCCGCTTCAAAAGCTTCCTTAAAGAGTTCGAATTTGTCCGCGTGTATGGTGAGGCCTGCCGCCATGGCGTGGCCGCCGAATTTAACAATCATCCCCGGGTTGCGCTTATCAACCAGATCCAGTACATCGCGAAGATGAATGCCGGGGATAGAGCGGCCCGAACCCTTCAGATACTGCACGCCGTTTTCTTCCGAAGGCGCAAACGCAATGGTCGGACGATAGGTCTTCTCCTTGATGCGGGAGGCGACAATGCCGACAACTCCGCTGTGCCAGTTATCGCCCTTGATGGCGATGGAGTTGGTTTCTCCGACCGCAATTGTTTGCGTTTCAATGAGCGCTTCTGCCTGCATATCATCTTCAATGCTTCGTCTTTTCTTGTTGAAGCTTTCCAGCTGATCGGCAATGTCCAGCGCATGGCCGTAATCGGAAGTGCAGAGACACTCCACACCCAGTTCAATCGAATCTAATCGGCCTGCGGCATTGATGCGAGGACCGATTAAAAAGCCTAAATCCGACGCGTTTAAAAAGAGCGTGTTTTTACGGCTCTTTGTCAGGAGCGCCGAGATGCCGGGCTGCATGCGGCCTTCACGCATGCGCTCAAGGCCTTTAGAGACCAAAATGCGGTTATTGCGGTCCAAGGGAACCACGTCAGCCACGGTGCCGAGAGAAACCAGATCGATGAAATTCAGCAGGTTGGGCTGTTTGCCGCCCGCAAAAGCGTTTCGTTTTCTGAGTTCTGCGCGCGTAGCAAGCAAAACGTAAAACATGACGCCGACACCCGCAAGCGACTTGCTCGGGAACGTGTCGCCGTGCTGATTTGGATTCACGATTAGGGTGTCCGGGACGCGGCTTCCGGGAAGATGGTGGTCTGTGACGATCACATCAATGCCCAGAGACTTCGCATACTCAACGGCATCGTAGGAAGAAATGCCGTTGTCAACCGTGATGATCAAATCGGGTTTTCTTTCCGCCGCTCTTTTAACCAGGGGCGTTGAAAGGCCATAGCCGTCTTTTTCCCGATCCGGGATCAGATAGTCGACGTTTTTAGCGCCGAGCGCGCGAAGGCCGAGGCGGGCAAGCGAAACGGAGGTCGCTCCGTCGCAGTCATAGTCGCCGATGATCATGATCTTCTTCTGCGCTTGGATCGCGTCGGCAAGACGGGCGCCGGCGGCTTCACAGTTTAAAAGCTGATCCGGCGCAAGCATATTGTGAAGATCGTAGTTCATGTCTTCGGGAGACTTGACGCTGCGGGCGGAGAGGGCGCGCGCGAGCGGTTCCGAATAACCGCGGTTAATCAGCGCCTGTACGGTGTTGTGGTCAAAACGACGTGTTGAGAATTTTGTCATGTGTCCAATCCGGTGTTAGAGATTGCCGGCGCTAAGCCAATCAGCGGCGTGGTCGTATTTTTTTCTGAAGAGAGAAAAACCTTTTGCGGGCTCCTTGGTTCGCTCAACAATGCTGACACGCATGCCCGAGCATGCCACAAGACGCGGATGATACTTTTCAAATCCGACGCAGCCCTCCATGTAGGTGCGGAGTTTTTCAATGGCCTGATCCCAAGTCATGGTCCACAGTTCGGGGTCCTCTTTAACGCGAGGGTCCTCAAAATCGGTCATGATGCAGAGACGATCGCCTTCCGGACAATCCGGCCAGCCTTTTTTCGGGCTGACGATGTAATTTTTTGAGATGCCTGCCGCTTCAGCCACGCCTTTCGCATACGGATCGTCCGAGAGCAGACAGCGAATTTGGGTGTAAGGCAGCAGCTGTTCATCAAAACCTCCGCCGCTTACCCAGAACCCGTCAAGTCTCGGTTTGCCTTCTTGGTTTCTTCTGCGGTTCAGCTCACTTGAAGCAAGTGCGCTTTCAATTTCCTGATGAAGCTCTTCCCACTGCGATGCGTTTTCGCCGTCGGCGGGCGTTTTGAGCTTGCCTCTTTGCGCTTCCCACGGCACACAAATCGTGTTCCATGCCTGCTTGCGAACAAAGAAGAAGCGTCCGTCAAGGACCTGCACGTCAAAATTAAACCGTCTGGCAAGCGGAGAGAAAAGATCTCTCAGATCGCACTCGTCATCAATGTCAAAGGTGTCAGACGAAGATTCCAGCCGCCCGTCTTCAAACCGATAGCCGTTCAGAGACCAGAATTCCTGATCGACTTTAGGGCCGCCGAGTCCTTTCCACGTGTAGGGGGCGGTAGGCGCAAGCGTATCGCGCTGGCTCAGCAGCATCCAGAGCCATTGGGAGGCGGTAAAACCGGAAAGCGCCGGATTGGCGAACACGTCAGTGCAGCGAAAACTGTCACAGTCGGCTAAGAACTCGCGAAGCGAGGCGGGGGCGACGGCTTTGCCGAGCCGTTTTGTCTGCTCGGGCGAAAGAACCAAATTTGGGAATAAAAATATTGTGGCTGGCATAACCTTGCCATTTTAATAGTCGATGCGCGACAGCTAAAATAATTCGACTAACTTATTGGATAAGATTTGTGAAAAATAAACCGCTTTCGTCTCTGCCGTTTGAGTGGATGATCGGCTTGAGATACACGTTTTCCAGACGCAAGGGAAAGAGAGACGGATTTGTCTCTTTTATTTCCGGCATGTCCATGGCGTCGATTGCGCTCGGAGTGATGGCGCTCATCATCGTGCTCTCTGTTATGAACGGCTTCCAAAAAGAGGTCAGAGACAAGATGCTTTCCGTGCTTTCTCATGCGGAAGTAGTCTCCCTCGGTCTGCCGATGAAGGATTGGCAGAAAACCGCGGAAACGCTTGAAAAGAATAATCCGGAAATCGTCGGGGTGGCGCCTTTTGTCCGCGGTCAGGGACTGCTTTCGAGTGGCCGCAATGTCAAAGGCGTGCAGATCAGCGGAATTGATCCGGAGCGGGAAAAATCCGTCAGCGACGTCGCGCAGGCTATGACAGCGGGTTCCCTCAGTGATTTGAAGAGCGGCGAATTCAAAATCGTTATCGGTACGGATTTGGCCAGACAGCTTGGCGTTGTCCCGGGAGATCAGATCACAGTGATGATTCCGCAGGGGCAGTTTACGCCCGCAGGAACGATGCCGAGAATGCGGCAGTTTACCGTCGCGGGTGTCTTTAATTCCGGCCACTATGAATTTGACAGCGCGATGAGCTTTATCAATCTTGAGGACGCGGAAAAACTTTTTAGAACCTCCGCTCCGAACGGCCTGCGCATCAAGCTTGAAGATATGCAGGAGGCGCCCGCTGTAGCGGCCAAACTCAACGGTACAATGCCGAGCGGGCTGATTGCGATGGATTGGTCGCGCCAGAACCGTACATGGTTTGCCGCCGTGCAGGTGGAAAAACGCATGATGAGCATCATTCTTTTTCTGATTGTGCTCGTAGGCGCTTTTGGTTTGGTGTCTTCCCTTGTGATGACGGTTAACGCAAAACGCAGCGATATCGCGATTCTGAGAACTCAGGGCGCGACGCGTCAGTCCATCATGAAAATTTTCATGGTGCAGGGCGCCTTTATCGGCTGCATGGGCGTTTTAATCGGCGTCGGAGCGGGACTTTTAATCGCCTGCAACGTGGGCGCAATCGTCGGATTTATCGAGCATCTCTTCGGAGTGCAGTTCCTGCCGAAAGAAATCTACTTTATTTCTTCAATGCCAAGCGATCCTCGGGCTTCCGACATTGTTCCGATCGCGATTTTCTCTTTTGTTCTCGCGTTGGCCGCCACGGTATACCCGAGCTGGCGTGCCGCCAATATTGAACCGGCGGAGGCGCTCAGATATGAATAACAAAGTTGTGCTGAAAGTCAAAGGTCTGACAAAAATCTTCAAAGAAGGCAAAGACTCTTTGGAAGTGCTCAAGGGCATAGATTTAGAAGTTGAAGAAGGCGTCTCCGTGGCGATTGTGGGTACCTCGGGCAGCGGCAAGTCCACTTTGCTCCAGTGCTTGGGCGCGCTCGATACCTTTGATGCCGGCAGCGTAGAAATTGACGGAGAAAATATTGCCGATCTGAGCGAAAAGCAGCGGACGCAGATGCGCAACCGAAAACTCGGTTTTGTGTATCAGTTCCACCATCTGCTGCCGGAATTCACATCGCTGGAAAACACGGCGATGCCGCTCAAGATCAGACGGGTTCCGGCCGCTGAGGCGCAAAAGCGTGCGGAGCATCTGCTGGCTGCGATGGGACTTGAAGAACGCGTGGATCACCTTCCGAGTCAGCTCTCGGGCGGAGAGCGTCAGCGTGTCGCGATCGCGCGCGCCGTGTGCGGCTCTCCGGTTTGTCTGCTCGCCGATGAACCTACCGGAAACCTTGACCGGGAGACCGCGGTTTCAGTGTTTGATTATTTGGTGCGTTTAACGCGAGATGAGAAACTCACGCTGATTATCGTGACCCACGATCCGGAGCTTGCCGCGCGCTGCGACCGCATCTATCGGCTGAAAGCGGGCCGACTGATCGCGGAGAAGTAAATCATGAAGTCGCGCTGGATCGATACTCATAATCACCTCTTTGTTCTGCCGCACGAGCAGCAGAAGGCGGAAGTGACAGATGCCCGCGCCTGCGGGGTGGCAGCGGGTTTGGTATGCGCGGGAGGAACGGATAATTTTGAAGCTGCGATCCGGTGCGCTCACGAGTGGGATTCCTGCTATGCGCTCGCGCTGCACCCGCTATACCTGCGTGAAAGCTGGCGTTCAGATCTTCAGGTTTTGGAGGATGCGCTCTTAAAAAATCGAGAGGATCCGCGTCTTGCGGCGGTGGGCGAGTGCGGTCTGGACTTTTCCGATGACTGTTCCGTACCTCGGGATATTCAGGAAGCGGTTTTCTCCGAGCATCTGAAACTCGCCCGAAGGTTAAAGCTTCCTTTAAGTCTGCACGGCCGAGGCGCTATGGATATCGTGCTCAAGCATTTGAGACGCATTCAGCCGCTCTGCGGCGTGATTCACGCTTTCAACGGAAGCGCGGCACAGGCTGAGCAGTTTATTAAGCTCGGATTCAAAATCGGATACGGCGGCGCGATGACGTACAACGGCTCAAAGCGGATACGCGCGCTGCTTGCTGCGCTCCCCGAGCATGCCTGGGTGCTTGAGACGGACTGTCCGGATATTCCGCCGAGCCGAACCCGTGAGCGGGAAGAAAATCCGCAGAGCGTTCTTGCCGATATCGCTGATTACGGCTTGGAGGCCGCAGAACTGCGCTCTATCAGTCCTGAAGAATCGTCTCGGCAGTCGCTGAGAAACACGCTTGAGGTTTTTCCCGCGTTCAGCGCGATACTGGCTGCCGCGCCTCAATAGCGGAAATTTGGGGTTGGCTGGGCATTTTTCCTTAACCGGAAAAATTGTGCCCGTTATCGGCAAATAGCAGAGGGCGGTTGATTAAGATTATGAGAAGCTGTTGAATTTATCTATGTTTTTCCGAATCAATATGGCTTTCGGAGCCGATATTTATCAATAAAAAGGACTAGGAAGTGAAACAAATTTTACTGGCTGTAACCGGCCCTGACAGTTTTGGCGTGGTGTACACGACCGCCAGCGCGCTCAGCAAACTCGGCTGCAACTTTATCAACATGAATCAGACAACTCTCTGCAATCAGTTTTCTTCTCTGATGATTGTTGAAAAGCCCGAGGAATTGTCTAATGAAGACATTCAGCAGTCGGTTAAGAAAGAACTTTGCGAAAAGGGCTTTGACATGTCCGTTACGACTCGGGATATTGTCAGGGGAGAAGAGACGCTCACGGAGGGCGAACCTTTTGTGATCACGGTTGACGGACCGCAGGAAGGCTCAAAAGATATTCTGACCGCGTTCACGCATGTCTTTTACGAGGGCCGTATCAACATTGACAGCTTCCGCTCGATCGAGCAGCCGACTGATGAAGATGGCAAACCGCTTGAAAAGGCCCGTGTGCTTTTAGTCTTTGAAGTGACGGTCCCTTTTGACGCGGACCGCAAGGCGCTTCATCGCACGCTTGCCGATATCGCTCATGATCGTCATTTATCCATGAGCATGCAGCACAGAAGAATTTTTGAGGCGATTCACCGCATTATCGTCGGGTAATCAAATACGGAATGGAATATTAGAAATGCTTACAGAACGCGAAGTAACCTCCACTATTGATATGCTGAGAAGCGAACATCTGGATGTTCGCACCATCACACTCGGCCTTAATCTTTTTGACTGCGCCAGCGACAATTTCGACACATTTGCCTACAGAGTCCGTTCCAAGATCAACCGCCATGCGAAAAACCTGGTATCGATCTGCAACGAAGTCGGTGACCGCTACGGCATTCCGGTGGTCAATAAACGCATTACGGTTTCTCCGATCGGTACTGTCTGCGCCGGCTACAGCAGAGATCAGATGGTTAAAGTCTGCAAGCTGCTGGATGAATGCGCAGAAGATGCGGGTGTTGATTTCCTCGGCGGTTTCGGTGCCTTGGTGGAAAAAGGCATTACTCCGGGAGAGAAGAATCTGATCGACGCGCTTCCTGAAGCGCTCAATATCACTAATCATGTCTGCTCGTCCATTAACGTCGGACGTACCAGAACCGGCATCAACATGGATGCGGTCAAGCTGATGGGTCAGCGAGTTTTGGATGTAGCCAACATGACCGCCGACAGAGACGGATTAGGCTGCTGCAAACTGGTGATCTTCTGCAATATCCCTGAAGACGTTCCCTTTATGGCGGGCGGCTATCTCGGCGTCGGCGAAGCCGATGCAGTGATCAGCGTCGGCGTCTCCGGCCCCGGCGTGGTGAAAAAGGCGATTGACCGAGCCGTCAGAAGAAGAGGCGAAAAAGTCTCTATCACTGAAATTGCGGAAATTATCAAGAACACGGCCTTCAAAGTGACGCGCGTCGGTGAATTGATTGGAACCGAAGTCGCTCAGCGTATGAACCTGCCTTTCGGTGTGGCTGACCTTTCTCTTGCGCCGACTCCTGAAGTTGGCGATTCCGTGGGCGAAATTTTCCAGAGCGTCGGACTTTCCTCTATCGGCGCGCCCGGTTCAACAGCTGTTTTAGCCATGCTGAACGATGCGGTGAAAAAAGGCGGCGTGTTTGCTTCTTCTTCCGTCGGCGGTCTCTCGGGCGCTTTCATTCCGGTGAGCGAGGATGCAGCGATCGCCTCCGCAGCCGCTTCAGGACGCCTGACGCTTGAAAAATTGGAAGCTATGACCTGCGTCTGCTCCGTCGGTCTGGACATGATCGCGATTCCGGGCGACACTCCCGCGGACGTGATTTCCGGAATCATCGCCGACGAATGCGCGATCGGCATGATTAATGCGAAGACGACAGCGGTTCGCCTGATCCCGGTTCCGGGCAAGAAGGTCGGAGAGCGCGCGGAATTCGGAGGCCTCCTCGGAGGGGCTGATATTATGCCGGTTCAGCAGGGCAGCGCCGCTGGCTTTATTAATCGCGGCGGTCGCATCCCCGCACCGATTCACAGCTTTAAGAACTAAAGGTATTTGATGATTACACGCATTGATAAAAATAATCGATTCAGTGAGGCGGTCGTTTGCAACGGCGTTGTTTATATTTCGGGCCAAGTCGATTTGAAGCGCGTGAGAAGCGCCGAAGAACAGACGCAAAATGTGCTCGAGATTATTGACGATCTGCTTGCGCGCAGCGGCTCCGACAAGGAACATATTCTTCGCTGTACGGTTTATTTATCCAATATGGGCTACTTCCATGAAATGAATCTTGCGTGGGAGAAATGGGTCAGCAAAGAGAATCCGCCGGCTCGTTCGGTGATCGAATCCGCTCTGCCTGATCCGTCATGGAAAGTGCAGATCTCAACGGTGGCAGTGGTTCGAGACTAACCTAAAGAAAAAAGAGACATTATTGACGGATTGGGTAAAATAATACCCCTGCGATCTTGAAGGCAGATTCTGTTTCAGGACGGCCTTTTTTCATCGGACAGGCCCTAAAAACACCGCCCTTGGGACGGAGGTTTTTAGGCCTTTTTTAGTTTGTTTTTTTATTGCCTTGTATACTTGCTGAATGTCGGAGTTTGCGTCCGCAGAGAGTGGAAAATCTCAGCTGTCGTCAGCTTAGCGCTGATGCGGTCGAGGCAGTAAATGTATTGATGGCCGGACAGGCTCGGTTAGCCTGTGAAATGAACGGAGAGATCCGTTAATCGGCGCGCTAAAGGCGCTGTCAGCAGGAAACCGTCCGAACCTTCTGCCGCAGCGGCTGAGGCCGTCGCCGTGGTCCGGAATTTCCGTCACTCGTGACGGGAAGAATGTCAAAGTTTCATCGTTGAAAGAAAGAATGGACGAGGATAAGAAAGTAATTAACCTGGCCGACGTTCGACGTATTATCGAGCCTCTATATGAGGGTCAGGTTCTGTACACGGGTGAGCCTGTGTTAGCGCATGCCGAAGGCGTTGTTGATATTCTCAGAGGAATTCGCGACGACGATGATTTGCTCGCGGCCGCCTATCTTTTCTGTGTTTGGAATCAGCTCAAGAACCCGAAGGAATGGCTGACCGGCCACTTTGGCAAACAAGTCTGCGAGCTCGTTGAGAATCTCAAAGTCGTGATTGACGTGAGTGAGAAGGCGAGAAAAAGAGAGGGCGACGCCAAAATCAGCGAGCAGCCCGATGCGGTCAGACGTCTTCTGCTGGCTCTCTGCCAAGACCTGCGTGTCGTACTGCTTCGTTTGGCTTCTCGTCTTCAGACGCTTCGCTACTTTGCCGCTTCTAAGGCGCCCGGAGCGAAAGAATACGGGGCGGAGACGCTTGCGCTTTACGCACCGCTTGCCAACCGTCTTGGTATTTGGCAGATGAAGTGGGAGCTTGAGGACTTATCTCTGCGCTTTACCGAACCGGAAGTCTTCCATTCCATTGCGAACGCGCTTGAGGAAACGCGCGAAGAACGTGTCGCTTCGATTCAGGATGCAGTCCGAGGCATTCAAAATCTTCTCGCCTCCCACGGCATCCAGGCTTCCGTTTCGGGACGCCCAAAGCACATCTATTCCATCTGGAAGAAGATGGTAAAGAAAAATCTGAAATTCGAGCAGCTCTTTGACGTCCGTGCGGTGCGAATCATCGTGGACACCGTGGAAAAGTGCTATGAGACGCTGTCTCTTATTCAGGGTACGAGCGAAGTTCTTTCCAAAGAGTTTGACGATTACATCGCAAAGCCTAAACCCAACGGATATCAGTCGCTGCACACCGTGATTCTCGGCTCCAGAGGCAAACCTCTGGAGATTCAGATCAGAACCCGGGCGATGCATGAATTTGCTGAACTTGGCGTAGCGGCGCACTGGAGATACAAGGAAGGCTCAAAGCGTAAAGCCGGAGAGCACGAAGAAGACCGCGTGGCGTGGCTTCGACAGATGCTCGCATGGAAGAGCGACATTCAGCACTCCCCGACTCCAGAGAGCGTCAAAGATCAGAATATCTATGTTCTGACGCCTCAGGGCAAGGTTCTGGATTTGGTTGCGGGCAGCACACCGATCGACTTTGCCTACCATCTGCACACGGAACTCGGTCACCGCTGCCGCGGTGCGAAAGTCGACGGCGTGATGGTGCCCCTGAACACGCCGCTGCAGAGCGGACAAACCGTAGAGATTATTACCGCCAAAACCGGGGCGCCCAGCCGCGACTGGCTGAATCCGGACCTTGGTTTTACCGCTTCTCCGCGTTCAAGAACTAAAGTTCGTCAGTGGTTCAATGCGCAGGAAATGCAGCAGGCCTTGGCGAGCGGACGCGAAAAAATTGACAAGGATCTCGCAAGAATCGGTAAAACCGCTGTCAAGCTGGAAGATTTAGCCAAACGTCTGGGTTTTACCTCGGTTGATGATCTTTGTCTTGCCGCCGGGAAGGATGAGCTCGGACAGAGAGCGATTGAAAATGTTCTCATGCCCAGAGCTGAGACGCCCGAGCATGAGGATGTTCTCACGACGGTTAAGAAGCCCGGGCACAGTGAAAAAGGCAAGGTGCTGGTGGTTGGCGTGGACTCCCTGCTCACGCAGCTTGCCCGCTGCTGTCATCCGGTTCCCCCGGACGAGATCGTGGGCTTTGTCACACGCGGCAGAGGCGTGACGGTTCATCGGGCCGACTGCCCGAATATCCGCTCGCTGGATGAATCCGGACGCGACCGTTTGATTGAGGTCTCCTGGACGCATGATCAGACAGCGGTGTTCCCGGTTGAGATTTTGGTGATCAGTCAGGACCGTGTCGGTCTTCTCAAGGACATTACGGAAGTGTTCTCGAGAGAAAAGGAAAGTATCGTTGCGATGCAGTCCGCAAAAGTCAAAGGTGATGTGCACACCACATTTACGATTGAGATTCGCGGAAAAGACGATCTGGCCCGTACACTGAGCGCGATTCGGGAGGTTCGCGGGGTTTACAGCGCAAGAAGAAAGTAAAAAATTGCTTCAGTTTTACTTTTGACTTGTCAAAGTAAAAAAATACTTGTATAGTCACGTCTTCCTTAGGCACGTAGCTCAGCTGGTTAGAGCATCACCTTGACATGGTGGGGGTCGTTGGTTCGAGTCCAATCGTGCCTACCAAGGAAACACAATTCGATTACGCGGTAACGCGACAGGCACGTAGCTCAGCTGGTTAGAGCATCACCTTGACATGGTGGGGGTCGTTGGTTCGAGTCCAATCGTGCCTACCAGAATTCTAAAAAAGCCCCGATTTTCGGGGCTTTTTCTATATCTGCGGTGGTTAGGCTTTCGGTTTTTCCGTGTTCTTTACGATTGCCATCGCGCTCGCCACCATGGAACTGATATCGGCGAGGTTGGCAGGAAGCAGCAGTGTGCTGCTCTTCTGAGCGATATTGCCAAACGCTTCCACGTATTTTTCTGCAACCTGCAGGTTGACAGCCTCAAGGCCCTTGTTCTGAGCGATTGCCTCTGCGACCAATCGGATCGCTTCAGCCTGAGCTTTTGCGACGGCTTCGATCGCTCTGGCTTCGCCTTCGGCCCGATTAATCGCCGCCTGCATTTCACCTTCAGACTGAGCAATCATGGAAGCGCGTTCGCCTTCGGCAACGTTGATTTCTTTCTGTCTCTGACCTTCGGATGTCGCGATCACAGCGCGTTTTTCCCGTTCAGCCGTAATCTGAAGCTGCATCGCGCGGAGAATTTCTTTCGGCGGCGTCAGATCCTTGATCTCGTAGCGAAGAACTTTTACGCCCCATGTCTGGGCCGCTTCGTCAACGGCCTGAACAACACGGGCATTGATTTCCTCACGTTCTTCAAACGTTTTATCGAGCGACATGGTGCCGATCACGCTTCTGAGCGATGTCTGAGCAAGCTGAGTAATGGCCATGACAAAGTCGGATGTTCCGTAGCTCGCAAGCTCGGGATTGGTGACCTGGAAATACAGAACACCGTCTACCTGCAGCTGAGTGTTGTCTTTTGTGATGCAGATCTGACTTGAAGTGTCCATCGGAATTTCCTTCAGTGTCTGCTTATAGGCGACCTTATCGATCAGCGGGACGATAAAGTTAAGGCCCGGCTCGAGCACGCTGTGGAATTTACCGAAGCGCTCGACCACCCAGGCTTCCTGCTGCGGAACGACCTTGACGGCGTCGCGGATAAAGATAACCGCGAAGACGGCAAGTAAAAGAATAAAAAAGCTAAAGCCTCCTAATGCGATTTCCTGCATTACTTCTCCTTGTGAAATTTAATAATTAAAGTGTTTGCGTTCATACCCGTGATCGACCAGAGACCTGGCTTTAAAGTCTGACCTTTTTCTGCAGCCGCCTGCCAATGCGTGCCTCGGAAAAAAACGTCGGCCGTGCCGTCTTCTTTCCAGTGCTCGACGGTGACAATTTGGCCGTCATTCAGATTCTGAATCTGAGCGGCGTCCAGGGTTTTACGGCCTGTGTCATTTTTCTTTTTAAGAGAAAGCAGCACGCAGCCGATAATGCCGAAAAGGGCGAAGCCGAGCAGCTGAGCCGTAAAGCTCAGGCCGACAACTGCAATCACAAAGGCAGCGATGGCAGACAGCCCGAGTATCAGCAGATAGAAGGTGCCGAGCAGCATGTCGGCGCCTGCGAGCACGACAGCGACAATGAGCCAGAGAAAATATAAATCAAACACGTTTTCTCCTTAAAAACTAGAGTGTTTCGCCGAGCGGTTTAAGCGTACCTTCAATCCCGGCGATGACACCAAGAAGGATAAGCGACTTCTGCTCACAGCAGAAGACATCTTTGGGATTAAACCATTCATTGAGCGTATGGGTGCCGTATTCTTCGCCGCCGCGGCCCAAAGTCACAGCCGGAATGTTTCTCGCGATGGCCATATTGGTATTGGTACAGCCGCCCGGAAGGAAGTTCGGCTCTTTGCCGACCGCGAGTGTGGCCAGTTTTGTAAGCTGAATAATTCGCGCGTTATCCGGCTGAGATCCCGCAGGCACGTCCAGGATTTTGCGGTAAGTGACGCTGATGCGGCCGCTGCAGCTGTCTTTTGGGTTTTCCGCTTCAGCTCCCGCTTCAAAAGCACGAATGAATTCATCATCGAGTCGGTTCAATTCTTCCTGACTGTTCGAGCGGGCGTTGATTTTAAAGGTCGCTTTCTGAGCAATCCCGTGGATTGCCTGACCGCCTTCAATCAGGCTGACTGTGAAGGTGGTTTTCGGATCCGTCGGAACTTTGATTTTGGTCATCTCGGCGATCGCGAGAGCGGCGGCGTGAATCGCGCTCGGTCTCTCGCAGGCGGTCCAAGCGTGCCCTCCGGGCCCTTCGAATGTGACTTCCCAGTCGACGATTCCGGTCGCGTTTGCATAAAAAGTTTCTCCGCTCGGTCCGTCAATGGAAAGCGTGGCTAAAAGCTCGGTTTTCTCTTTAAGTTCATCGAGTACCCAGGCCATGCCCTGCATACCGCCAAGTCCTTCTTCGCGCACGGTGCCGGCAAAGTAAATATCATGCACGGGCTTCAGACCGGCGTCTTTCAGCGCGCGCAGCACGGCAAGGTTTGCGGCAAGCGCACGTGTGTCATCGCAGATGCCGGGGCAGTGCAGACGTCCTTCTTCGTCTTCCCGGATTTCCTTGACATCGCCAAAGGAGAAAACCGTGTCAAGGTGTCCTTCAAGCAAGACAGACTTTCCGGAGTTGGCGCTTCCCGTGACTTTGCCGAACACATTGAAATGCTCATCCATGACGACATCGGTTAAGCCGGCCTCCTCGAGCATCTGCATGTAGCGGCGCGCTTTCTTTTCTTCATGCCCGGTCGGAGCTTCAATCAGCGTGAGTTCCTTTTGGTCGCGAATTGTCTCGGGGAGGCGGTCTTTGACGTAGGCAAGCGCATGACAAAAGCGGGTGTCTTCAGTAAGTGTCTGAACGGCGGCTTTGAGGTCCTGAGCAAGAGTTTCCATTGTGGGTTCCTTTATATAATTTGAGGCTGCGATTTCTTTATCTTATGCCATAAGTTAGAAAATCTTGTAGGAGTTTTTGTGCTCATCTCATTTTTTACATTGATATTGGCTTTTTGTGTCGGAATCCTTTCCGGACTTTACTTTCGAAAACGCGTCAGTGGTTTTATCGGGATAGTTCTGTCATGGGTTATCGGAGCCTTTGTCGCGGTTCTTCTGACATACGGCTGTCTCAAAGTGCTTCTTTGGACGGATGTGATCACAAGCGTGAACACCGCCTGGTTTATTCGACAGTGTGTCTGGCTTTCCGTACTTGCGCTGATTGGTGTTTTCCTGAGCGGCAAGGCGCTGAATAAATCGGAGTAACGTTTCGTGCGCCTTAAATGGTAGAAACAATCGCTCAAGAGCGCCTCTGAGCTGATAAAATCGATGTTTTGCGGATTTCGGCGCCGTTGCCTAGGATGCCGTTTCCTGCGGGATCGCTGTTCGTTTGTGCAAAAAGCCCGCATTAAAACTGAAAAGAATTTTTGGAGATTAGGTTAATGATAGAAGTTACACTGCCTGACGGATCCAAGCGCGAATTTGACGCGCAGGTTACCGTCGGAGATGTTGCGGCCTCAATTGGCGCCGGGCTTGCCCGTGCAGCCCTCGCCGGAAAGGTAAATGGAAAACTGGTCGATCTTTCGACTCCGATTACTGAAAACAGCACAGTAGCTATCATCACGGACAAGGATCCGGAAGGCCTTGAGATTATCCGTCACTCTACCTCCCATCTGATGGCGCAGGCAGTCAAGGAACTGTTCCCGGACGCTCAGGTCACAATCGGACCGGTTATTGAAAACGGTTTCTATTATGACTTCTCGATGCCGCATTCTCTGACGCTTGAAGATCTGCCCAAAATCGAAAAGAAAATGGATGAGATCGTCAAGCGCGATTTGAAGATCGAGCGTGAAGAAATGGACCGTGATGAAGCGGTCAAGTTCTTCAAGTCTATCGGCGAAAACTACAAAGCCGAGATCATTGAATCCATTCCTTCCGGTGAAACGATTTCTCTGTACCGTCAGGGCGACTACGTGGATCTCTGCCGCGGTCCTCACGTGCCGAACACCGGACGTCTTAAAGTTCACAAGCTGATGAAGATCGCAGGCGCCTATTGGAGAGGCGACAGCAAGAACGAGATGCTTCAGCGCATTTACGGTACCGCCTTTGCGAAGAAGGACGAGCTTGCTCAGTACCTTCATATGCTTGAGGAAGCTGAAAAGCGCGACCATCGCCGCCTCGGCAAAGAACTCGATCTCTTCCACTTCCAGGAAGAAGCTCCGGGTCTGGTTTTCTGGCATGCTCGCGGCTGGGCTCTTTGGCAGCAGGTCGAGCAGTACATGCGCAAGGTGTATCAGGACAACGGCTACATGGAAGTCAAGGCTCCTCAGCTGCTTGACAGAACGCTGTGGGAGAAATCCGGCCACTGGTCCAAATACAAAGAGAATATGTTCACGACAGAGTCGGAGAATCGCTACTATGCGCTCAAGCCGATGAACTGCCCGGGTCATATTCAGATTTTCAACAGCGCCGTTCGCTCTTATCGCGATCTGCCGATCCGCTACGGTGAATTCGGCGCCTGCCATCGCAACGAACCGTCCGGCTCTCTGCACGGTCTGATGCGTGTCCGCGGCTTCACTCAGGACGACGGACATATTTTCTGTACTGAAGATCAGATTCTTTCCGAATGCACGGAATACACCAAACTGGTCCAGAAGGTTTATGACCATTTCGGCTTCCATGACATTTCCTACAAAGTGGCCACTCGTCCCGAAAAACGAATCGGTGACGATGCGACATGGGATAAAGCTGAAAAGGCTTTGATGGACGCGCTTGATTCCGCGGGCATCAAGTACGAAATCCTTCCGGGCGAAGGCGCTTTCTACGGTCCGAAGATTGAATATCACCTGAGAGACTCGCTCGGCCGCGGCTGGCAGTGCGGAACAATTCAGGTCGACTTCCAGATGCCGGGCCGACTCGGTGCCGAATATGTGACCGAATCGAACGGACGTGCGACACCGGTGATGCTGCACCGTGCGATTGTCGGCAGTTTGGAACGCTTTATCGGCATGCTGATCGAGCACTATGCCGGCCAGCTCCCGCCCTGGCTTGCTCCGGTTCAGGTCGGTGTGGCCAACATTACCGACGATCAGGCTGACTATGCTCAGGAAGTCGTCGCAATGCTTAAAAAGGCCGGACTCAGATCGGAAGCGGATTTGCGAAATGGCAAAATTACATATAAGATTCGCGAACTTAGCTTGCAAAAACTGCCTTACATCCTGGTCGTAGGCGCCAAAGAAAAGGCAGAAGGCAAGGTCGCGGTACGCGTTCGTGGCGGCAAGGATCTTGGCACCATGAGCGTAGAAGATTTTATTAAGCTTGTTCAGGAAGACGTGGAAACACGCCGCAACGTGAACAAAATCGATTAATTAACTGGAGACAAACATAGCTCAGGAACGCACACACCGGATCAATGGCGAGATCCGAGTGCCAGAAGTACGCTTGACCGGTCTTGACGGTGAGATGATTGGCATCGTCAAGACTTCTCAGGCATTAGCCATGGCTGAAGAGGCAGATGTTGATTTAGTAGAGGTTGCGCCGAATGCGAGACCTCCGGTCTGCCGTCTGATGGATTACGGCAAGTTCCGTTATCAGGAACAAAAAAAGGCTCAGGAAGCCAAGGCCAAACAGAAGGTTATTCAGATCAAGGAAGTTAAGTTCCGTCCTCAGACGGACAAGAACGACTACGATACGAAGATCCGCGCTTTGACCCGCTTCATCACCGACGGCAATAAAGCCAAGGTGACTCTGAGATACCGCGGCCGTGAAATGGCCCATCAGGAATTCGGAACCGATCTTCTGAACCGAGTCAAAGAGGATCTGGCGGAAATCGCACAGGTCGAGTCTTTCCCGAAATTGGAAGGACGTCAGATGATTATGGTTCTTGCTCCGAAGAAAAAGAAGTAACAAATCTAACGCTTAAATTTGTTGACTCTTTTTTGTAGTATCATTACGCCCTGCTCTCGAGCAGGGCAATAAGTGAAACCAGGCTGTCAAGTTTTCCAGTGTTTGGAAACGCCTGCAATCATCTAAAAATAAGGACTTAGGCAAAATGCCCAAGATGAAAACCAAAAAAGCCGCAGCGAAGCGCTTCAAAGTTCGCTCCGGCGGTTCTATCAAGCGTGCACACGCTACAAAACGTCATATTCTCACAAAGCGCACGACTAAGAATAAACGTCAGCTGCGCGGCATGTTAACCATCTGCGAACAGGACGTTAAAGAAGTCCGTCGCATGTTGCCTTACGCTTAATTTAGAGGAGATTTAAGATGCCCCGAGTAAAACGTGGTGTAACGGCGCGTGCCCGTCATAAAAAAGTTTTTAAGCTGTCCAAGGGTTTTTCCCTTCGCCGCAATAATGTTTACCGTGTTGCCAAGCAGGCTGTTATGCGTGCCGGTCAGTACGCATATCGTGACCGCCGCAACAAGAAACGCGTGTTCCGCCGTCTGTGGATCGCTCGTATCAACGCCGGTGCTCGTGCCAACGGCATGAACTACAGCCAGTTCATGAACGGCCTCAAGAAAGCCGGTATTGAACTCGACCGTAAAGTTCTTTCCAACATGGCTATTTTCGACAAAGAAGGCTTTGCCGCTGTTGTCGCTAAGGCCAAAGCAAGTCTTGCTTAATACGGAAACAACACAGTTTTAGCGGTCCTTACCGTTTAAACTGATAAAATATTACAAGAGCCTGGTTTTATGCCAGGCTTTTGTTTTTTATCCTTCATCGCTGTCGACAAAAATGGAAGATCTAAGTCAAATTATCGAGTCTGCCCGTCTAAGCTTCGCACAGGCTCAGACTCCGGCCGCACTGGAAGACGCTAAAGCCGTCTACCTTGGCAAAAGCGGCTCTTTAACAGCGCTCTTAAAAGGGATGGCAAAGCTTTCCCACGAAGAAAAACGTGAAAGAGGCGCACAAATTAATAAAGCCAAGCAGCAGGTAGAAGCGCTGCTTAATGAGCGCCGCCGCCAGATGGCTGACGAAGAGCTGAACCGCAAACTGGCGAGCGAAGCTGTGGATATTACGCTTCCCGGCAGAAACTTCGGTACAGGCGGGATTCATCCTGTGATGAAGACCTGGATGCGTGTCGAAGAAATTTTCAAAACCATCGGCTTTGATGTGGCCGACGGTCCCGAAGTTGAAAACGATTGGTATACGTTTACCGCTCTGAATAATCCGCCCAATCATCCGGCTCGAAGCATGCAGGATACCTTCTATGTGGATATGAAGGATGAGACCGGCAAACAGCTGCCGCTTCGCCCGCATACCTCTCCGATGCAGGTGCGCTACGCGCGCCAGCACAAGCCGCCGATCAAGGTGATTGCTCCGGGGAGAACCTATCGAGTTGACTCTGATGCGACTCACTCGCCGATGTTCCATCAGGTTGAAGGGTTGTGGATTGACGAAAACATCAGCTTTGCCGACCTCAAAGGCGTCTATGTTGATTTCCTGAAGCGTTTCTTTGAAACAGACGATTTGATCGTCCGTTTCCGCCCGAGTTACTTCCCGTTCACAGAACCGAGCGCTGAAGTGGACATGATGTTCACCAGCGGTCCGAGAAAAGGCAAGTGGCTTGAAATCAGCGGCTCAGGCGAAGTTCATCCGAATGTGGTCAGAAATTTCGGCCTTGATCCGGAAAAGTATGTCGGTTTTGCTTTCGGTTCCGGACTTGAACGTCTGACAATGCTTCGCTACGGTATTGACGATCTGCGCCTTTTCTTCGAAGGCGATCTTCGCTTCCTTCAACAATTCAAATAATCGGCTAAGGTAAAAAATGTTATTTTCAGAAGAATGGCTTCGCCACTACATTAATCCGCCCCTTTCAAGCGAAGCGCTTTGCGAAACACTGACAATGGGCGGTCTGGAAGTGGAGGGATCCGAACCGATCGCGCCCGCCTTTACAGGAATCGTTGTTGCGCAGGTTCTGACAGTGGAAAATCATCCTAACGCCGACAAACTGCACGTATGCACGGTTGATGTCGGGGAAGGGGATCCGGTTCAGATCGTTTGCGGCGCTCCGAACGTTGCACCCGGAATTAAAGTACCCTGCGCGAAAATCGGCGCAGTTCTCCCGGGCGACTTCAAAATTAAGAAGGCCAAGCTGCGCGGCGTTGAAAGCAACGGCATGCTTTGCTCGAGCAGAGAGCTTGGCATCTCCGAAGATCATTCAGGACTTTGGATTCTGCCTGCGGACGCTCCGGTCGGAGAAGATATCCGTACTTACGAACGTCTTGACGACAGAAAGATTGAAATTAAATTAACACCGAACCGCGGTGACGCGCTGAGCATTATCGGTGTCGGCCGTGATCTTCGCGCGATGACCGGCGCTGAACTTGCTCAGCCGGATATGTCTCCGGTCGAAGCAAACTGCGACGCCGTTCATAACGTCAAAATTGAAGCGCCAGATCTCTGCGGCCGTTTCTCCGGCCGTGTGATTAAAGGTCTGAATCCGAACGCACCGACTCCCGACTGGATGAAGTCTCGTTTAGAAAGATCCGGCCAGAGATCGATTTCCGCTCTGGTGGATATTTCCAACTACGTTCTGCTTGAGCTCGGTCGTCCGACTCACATCTTTGATCTGGATAAGCTTGACGGAACCCTGACGGTTCGCTGGGGCAAGGAAGGCGAAAAGGCGGAGCTGCTGAACGGAAAGATCGTCGATATCGATCCGTATTTCGGCGTGATTTCTGACAACAACGGCATCGAAGCGATCGGCGGCATCATGGGAGGCGCTCATGCGGCGGTTTCCGATGACACTGTGAACATTTTCATTGAGTCCGCTTTCTGGTGGCCTGTTTCTATTCAGGGACGCTGCAGAAAGCTGAACTTCTCCACCGATGCGGCCTACAGATTCGAACGCGGCGTTGATTTCGGCACCACCGTTGAACATCTCGAGTACATCACTCGTCTGATCAAGGATATCTGCGGTACAGCAGAAACACAGATCGGACCGGTTGTCGATATGGTAGAAAGTCTGCCGGAGCGCAAGCCGGTCAAGATGAGAATTGAACGCTGCCGTAAGATCATCGGTGCGGATATTTCCGAAGACAAGATGGCTGAATGCTTCACACGTCTTGGCTTTAATTTCGAAAAGAAGGACGGCGCTTTCCTGGTTGAACCGCCGACATACCGCTTCGATATCGAAATTGAAGAGGACCTGATTGAAGAAGTTGCACGTCTTTACGGCTATCAGAACCTCACAGAGATTCCGCCGCTTGCTCGTGTTTCCATGCTCGAGAGAAACGAGGACACGCTCGATCGTCATGAATTAAGAAAGAAGATGGCGGCGCTTGGTTTCCAAGAGCAGATCAGCTACTCATTTGTGGCCGAGGAAGAAGAAGCGGATTTCTCTGCGGTGAAAAATCCGATTAAGGTTCTGAATCCGATCGCTTCTCAGATGGCGGTCATGCGTACTCAGCTGATTGCGGGTCTTGTGAATACGCTCAAATACAATCTGAACCGCAAGACGGAACGTGCGGCGCTCTTTGAGTACGGCCGCGTATTCTTCAGAGACGAGACAGTTAAGGGATCGGATTTTGCGGTTGAGGGCGTTCGTCAGCCAGTCCATTTGGGTGCCTTGGTTTACGGTTCTGCTTTCCCGGCTCAGTGGGGCGAGAAGGTTCGTCCGTATGATTTCTTCGACCTGAAAGGCGTTGTTGAACAGCTGACTGCAGGCAGAAAACTGCGTTTTGAGAAATCGAAGAACCCGGCTCTGCATCCGGGCCGCTCAGCAGACGTCTATTTGGACGGTGATCTCATCGGTGTGATCGGTGAGCTGCATCCTGCTCTGGCTCAGAAGTATGATCTGCCGCACTCGCCGGTTGTCTTTGAGCTTGACGCTGAACCGCTTCTCAAACAGGGCCTGCCGGTTCATAAACCGATTTCCAAGTTCCAGCCGGTTTCCAGAGACATTTCTGTTTCGATGGCTTCTGACATTGCGCTTCAGAAGCTGACCGACGCGGTCGCAAAGGCTGCGAAGAAAGATCCTCGTCTGTTCATTCTGAGCTCCTTCAAACTCTTCGATGTTTACCAGCCGAAGGATGATGCCGGACAGAAGAGCCTTGCCTTTAGTGCTCGCTTCCAGCGCATGGACAGCCAGGTTTCTGACGCAGAAGCCGATGAGGCCGTACAGGCGATTCTGGACGTTCTTGCCGACCAAGGCGCTGTTCTGAGACAGTGATGAATCTGCCTGCGGAACGCTCGTGTTGTGCGGGCGGTTCTGCAGGCGGCAGGTTCGTCTTTGATCGATTTGAAGAGAGTCGATCAAAGAAGACTCTGCTTTGCGCGTACTCTTCTGCGCGCGGCGAAAGGTCCGATGGAACGGACAGACTGTTAAGCCCAAATTTAAAGGTCTTATACCGATGAAGAAGAAACTAGCAGCATTGCCGGAAATTCCGAATAAACGATATTTTCCGATCCGTGAAGCCTCAGATTTATGCGGCGTAAAGGATTATGTTCTGCGTTTTTGGGAGAAAGAGTTTTCACAGCTTAGGCCCTTAAAGCGAGGCGCTCATCGGGCCTATAGAAAAAAAGACATAGAGATTGCGCGGCGTATCAGAGAGCTCGTTCATGGGGAAGGCTATAAGCTTTCCGCCGCACGGCAGATTCTGACTCAGGAGCTTGAAGCGCTGAAAAATAACAAGCCGATACAAGAGCTGGAAGCGCCTGCCGAAACAAAGATTTCTCGAGAAGCGGTAATTGCCGATATTGGAGAGCTCGAAGAAATTATTTCAAATCTTGAAAAAATCGCGGATTTCTTGCATACATAAAAAAAATAGTGTATATTCTCGATTCTTGAGTCGGGGCGTAGCGCAGCCTGGTAGCGCACTTGCATGGGGTGCAAGGGGTCGCGAGTTCGAATCCCGCCGCCCCGACCATTTCTTAAATTAGCTCGTTGAACGAGCTTTTTTAATGCCTATTTGCTAGGTAAGCCCTCCGAAATATTTCAGAATTTAGAGTACCTTTCAGAGGCTGACCCCTTGATCTGAAGGCGGCCTTTCTAGAAGTCAGCCTCTTCTTCGTCGTCTTCGTAGACTTGCGCCTTTTCGGGCTCTGCATCAGGAACCGGGACTCCAAGAGCTTCAAATAGCATCCGCCTTTCCCAAACGATTTCACCGAAGTAGTAACCTCCGCAGAATTCGGTCTGCATTACGTTGTTCAAAGAGTCCAGAACCCTGCAGTCACCGTCATAAACCATCGGCAGACTATTATTCCCTTTGCACTCCTCACTGTATTTTCTCAGCCTGTTTCTAACAATCATCGCAATAGAGGTCGCCAAGAACTGTACAAACGTTTTACCTGTCAGTGATTCGTTGTCCAACCCCCGATTTCTTGTGCAGCTCAAGCGGGATTTAAGCGTTTTAAATGTATCTTCGATTATCCGGCGTTCCTGATAAGCGCACCAAGCTTTTCTGGCATCGGATATTTCGTCGCTTACCAGTACCCGGTAGCCTTTGTAGCGAAGCTTTTGATCCACTTTTTTATTGTCGACGCTGTAGCTGACCGTGCTGTCTTTCTCATGTTTTTCAAACACATCTTCTAGTAATGTCTGTTCATTTTCATCGAGAGGCTTACCGGTGGTCATCTTTTCGCGTATACGAATGATTTTCTCAATCATTCCTTGACTGGCATTCTCTGCAATTTGTCGATCGAAATAGATATGCCAGTAAAGCTCCGCAGTTTCCTGCGTCTTTTTTGTGGATCTCTGACCCGTTACAGGATTAGGTTCATAAATCCAGCTGATCTTCTTTGTCACC